>JGI24021J15306_10006805_pt1 | contig 13850 bp, 8 predicted proteins | sample Ectturendosymbi1_FD_15306 | JGI IMG/M metagenome (IMG submission 15306) | reverse complement strand
CAGGTACAAATGGGTGTCTCGATTTCAGGCGCCGTGCAACAACACTTGAGGGACGGGTGAGCGCTGAGTGGATCAGATGTTCAGGCTCCAGAGCACAGCGTCCTAGAGATAGTGTGGCTCCACTGCGACGAAGCTCAGCAGGTTAGATGCCTGCGAGGATTGGAGGGTTGTCCGATGGTGTAGGACGCAGGCATCCAGTCTCAATTCGCAAGGCGTCGTTGATGGCGGGGTCAATGAGGCGGGTATGAGCACTGCGGTACCAAACAGGAGCACAGTACTCTGCTGTCGAATGGACCAGGGCTAGGGTGACCTTTCGCAATGTTGTTGTTCCAGCGCCCCAACCGGAGCCAGCAAGCCGCCTCAGGAGTGCGACGCGTGTTCTTAGCTTCTTGCGAAGTGACTCAAGGTGTCAGTGGTACGTGAGCGACCTGTCCAACGTTGCTCCGAGGTGTTTGGGCTCGGAGCAAAAGGGTAGGGTTTCGTTGTTGAAGTTGAGTTTCAGCTCAAGCTCAGCTTCCTTGTTGTTGAGATGGAAGGCTGCCGACAAAGTTTTCGTGGTGCTAAGGTTTAGCTTCCAAGTCTAGAGGTATTCACCTGGCGTTGCCATGTCCTTGCTCAGCGCCCCTTCCACTGATGGCGCTAATACATTGACTTTGATGAAACACAAACATTCAAGACACATGCATAAATGGCGCCATCATGTTTAATAAAATGTAGCACTGCGATGACTATAGACTAAAGGCATCCCATTACTTCACACAAGGGATTGATGCGACCAATATTTGTGAACGGAACAAAAACCACATGATATAAAATATAATGGAGATACTTCATGATTTCAAACTTTCCACTGTAACAGCGGTAAATAATCAAATCAATGCACGGCTCTATGTACACCAATAAGAAAAACACAATGTTTCTAGTAGCCGCATAGTGCCTATTTCCTACAATCTGCGGCAAAAAGTGCCAAAAACGTTTTATTTCTTATTTCTGAGGGAATTTTTGACCAAGTTTCTATCACACAGTATTTTATCATTTTAGCACCCGAGTTTGAACGTGCTTTTGGCAAAGCAAATAGTCTGGTTTTGATTTGTCTTGTGTTATACGGATGAACATCTGTAATGAGTTCAAAATAATTGTTAAACAAAGCAGGTAGCTGAGAGTTAGTATATTTGTACATGAATTTGCTCACTTCAAGATTGTATATATCTTTTAGTTGGAGAATTCTCTACGTTTTATAAATGGTATTAACTTTGCTAGTCAAAAATTTGTGTTTAAGCATTTCACGGCGCGATTTTAAACAACCGATATTGGCTGTAGATGACATGAAGCTACTCTCTCCTAGGCAATAATCCCATACATTGCTCGTGAGTTTATTAGGCTGTGATACAACATGTGCAATGCTTGGTTATTAACATAATGTTTAACTTCAAACATTACACCAAGATATTTGGATATAGTACAACACAACTGTTTGCAATGCTCTTTCCAAGTCACTTTTCCGTACGCAATTACACCAAGGTACCGTATATACTCGCTCATTATCTCCATTTTTACCTGGAATATGGCCTGTATTTTGCCTGCGTCTCATACGCACAACATACCGAGAGGGACAAAGTTTTCTATCAGCAATAGCCTTGACGGAACAGAAGATGACATTCTCTGAACAGATGTTCGCGACGACACCCATGACACAGATGAAGAAGATGAAGATGACACCTACGACGATCTACCGTACTTGTAGACGAACTTCCTTCTTCGGAAGAGGAAGATTTATTAGGTTTTGAACAATAAAATTGATTTTATTTACATTTGCCTGTAAAAATCAATATTTTGTGTTTGATTGATCGCGCAGGGTCTTCGGTGAAAACGTCATTTGACCTGCGGCTTATTCGTGAATTACCCTTGATTCTCGGCATATGGCTAAAATTTCTGCTGCAGCTTATCTGCGGATGCGGCTAATAAGCGAGTATACACGGTACTTGTAAGTCAAAGTTCTTTCAATACGATTACTGTTTGCATGTATTACAAAGGTTCCTATGCTTACATGTTATTTGTGATCAACATATATTTTGTTTTGGAAATATTTAGTGAGAGTTTGTTTGCAGTTAGCCAATCCATTACTTTTGTCATTTCACAATTAGCCGAGTTTTGTAAATTCCCAGATTGTAATCCCTCTGAACTAAAACTGTATCATCAGCGAAAGGTACAGTTTTCATAAAATGTGAATTTGGCAAGTCGTTTATAAATATCAATAAGAACAATACGCCAAAAATCGAGCGCTGGGGGTCCCAGAAATAATTGATTTGAAAGATGATTTAATGTCGTCCCCTCGTGCGTACTGCTTTCTGTTGGAGGGATATGACTGTATTAGTTTAACCGCATTTCTTCGTACGCCGTAATGCTCACGTTTTCTCAGCAAAATGGAGTGATTCACTGAGTCAAATGTGTTTCTTAGATCTAAGAAAACCGCACATGATATAAAGTTTTAATCGAGGGCTGTATGGAGTGATGTAACTGAGGCAAAGTAGCCTATGGCTGGTTGCCATTACGAAAACTGTGGATTAGTCGGCCTATTTCAGTGTGAAAAATGTCATTTAGTTTCAATAGATTTGATTGGCAGTATAGTGGAATTACACTGACATGTGACCTGTCGGATGCAAACACGGATCGTATAAGTTTTTTATGCATGATATTTAGATGATTTAGAGCAGTTTTGGCACTGAACCCCATGTACCAAAGACATATTAAAGGTGGATATAAACTAAGTAAACGTAAATTCACTTTAGCGCAGAAGTCGGATATTGTCTTTTTACATAAAAATTTATTAGGCTTCATGCTAATTTGTCCTCTACGTTGGTTGTGCGTAGGGACCAAAATAATCTATCCTCTACAAATACTTTGAAATACTTTGTACAATTGGTGTAATTTCATACTGCCAATTTTAACTGAATATGAGGTTATTGGTTTTGAATCACATTCAATTAACATAAAGACGGTTTTCCTACAGTTTGAATACAGACAATTTTGTGGATTTCATTAAGTTATCAATTATATCTTTGGAGGTCACCTTTCTTTGTTTTCAAGTATTGTGTGTTGATCCTTGATACTGCAGTTATGAAGGCATCATCTGCAAATATATTTATTCTAAAACTTCAAGCTTTTGGTAAATCATTCATACATAAACCAAATAATATAATTCCGAGCGTTGAATATTGACGCACTATAGTGTGTATCTTGAAAATCTGATTTACACCTTTCAACTAGAGTAAAATTCTGGCAATCTTGTAAGTAATTAGTCAACAAAGGACCCCTTTAAGGACCGCAAAGCCACAATAGTGGCTGTGCGTTTGTCTAGTCATAACTTGCCGACCGGTAAAGCTAGAGAGCTGTTCAAACCCTCTGCGGCAGGGGTCGGGAACCTTTTGGCTAAGTGAGCCTTGACACCGACATATTTTGTATTTCCGTGAGAGCCATACCAGATTTTTCAACACTTAATGCAACTAACGTACTAACTAACATGTGCATTTTTAAGCAAAACCAACAATTTTAAAGAATGATAAATATCTGCATTTTTTCTTTAATAACATGCTTCTTACTGTTAATGCGACTTCTGGTGCTACATGGTGTTGCTGATGGCTTTGTAGTCTGGTAGATGGAAAATTACAGAAAAATTTTAATTCGTACCAACCGTGTTAAGAAAATATCAAGCGAGCATGATGCTGTCATCAGAAGAGCCACATCTGGCTCGCGAGCCGTAGGTTCCAGACCCTGCTCTATGGACTCGACAAGTCTTCTAGTTTCGATCAAGAAAAGTTTTGGATTTGAGTATTTTGTGGGTGACGTTGCAAAAGGGGTAGGTTCATTAAAATGGCCCATATTCATTGAGCCCTGAGCCCCAACCCCAAGGGTCAATTTTTTGTTTCGTTTTTAAAATGCAAACAAGGCGATAATTCCCTACTTTAGAGGCCTTGGTTGACTTGCTAGCATTTGTGGTTTAAAAGTTATGTCAAAAATAACAAATTATGTAAATAATCTTTTGTTTATTTAATTTGTGTTTTTTAGGTGATACCTTTTTAACCACAAACGATTGAGGGCCAATCAAGCGCCCTAAATGTGTGGATTTCGCCTAGATTTTTTGTAAAAATAGAAGCATAAAATTGCCATCTGTGGTTGGGACCCAGGGCCCGATGAAATAGGCAATGCAAGCCGAAACCTACCCCAAATATCACGTCACTCCCAAAGAACCTCAAATCCAAAACGTCCTAATTTTTTAATCGAAACTAGAAGACTTTCCGAGTCTTTTGAGGGTTTGAACAGCTCTCTAGCTCAATGGGCTGGCGTGTTGTGGCATTTGCCCAAATTGGCCAAGTATACCTTTTGTGGGATTTTATTGCAAACTGAAAATCAGGCTTTTGATCCATAATTTTGGCACCAGAAACGCTAGAAAGCCGATCAAGGGCTCTAAAGTCTCGGATAATGGCCAAATTTACAACAGAGATTTGAGCCAAAAAATGGCTCGTTGAGTTGGCGCCAGGGCCCGGTAACCTCGGCCAAAAATATGTGAACCCATCCCCATTGTGTCGTCACCCACAAAAAAAAACAAAATCCAAATCTTTCCAATTTTTTTAATCGAACGAGAAGACTTCCCGAATCCGTAGAGGGTTTGATCAGCGCTATAGCTCTCTCGGTCGGCAAGTTATGACTGGACAGAGTCAAAGCCACTCAAGTGGATCGCGGTCCTTATACATCTAATTCTATAAAAAGTGTTTGTGTTTATGCAAAGTATGCTGTGGTCAATTGTATCAAACGCTTTTATACAGATCACAAGTAAGCACAAGCATTGCATCTTTCTTCAAAGGTTTCTCAATAGATTTTTATGAATATTATAAATAGCCGTTTGACGGAGTGAGTCGCACTGCAAATCCTATTGCGAGTCCGATGATATCTTATTTTGTTCAAAATAAGGATGCATGCAGTCATGTGCACAAAGTTTTCAAGGATTTTTTAAAGGGGGCAACAGTTATATTGGCCTGTAATTCGTACGATGATTCTGTGACCTACTTTATCAATATCAATGACTTCCATACATTTTAGACTTTCAGGATATGTTGACAACAATAAAAGCTATAAGTTTGCTGTACGCTTTCAAGGAATCAGCCGATTAGGCTCTGCTTTCATCTTTTTGCGATGATTCAAACTTGCACATCTCTGTATTCAAGTAATTTCTCTCCACAGGTGAAAGAAACAAGGAATCAATCGCAAATCTATTTGAATAAGATGTAAGGATGACGATGCGTAGTGATACGTCAAATTGATTTCCTATTAAAAATTTGTGGTTGATTCCTTGCTTGTTTCACCTGTGGAGGGACGTTACTTGAATAGGATATGTTGTTAGACATTACTTGAAAAGCAGAGCTGAAAACAGAGATATATGTGTTTACTTACTTCGAGAATTTGTGTGGGGCCATTATTGATGCTTATACTTTTAGATACTATGAAAGGCTCGCAGGGACGATCAACCGAAATTGCATTGCTTCCTTGGCGCTACAAAACGATGCGTTTGAGCATGTCGCCAAATTTGATAATTTCGAAGTAAACAAATGGTGTACCATTCCAATAGTGGGTTTACTGTCAATAAAATAAGGTCTGGCGTTTTGACAAAACGGTGTGAGCACTAGCCGCGTCAACAACCCTAGGAAAACCAGGTTTCAACGTCATAATGCTGTAACCATGATCAGCAGGGGTGGAATGGAAATGATTGTTCAAGTATGGTAACCCTTTCAATGACCGCGGCAACGGTTTCAGCCGCAACTCGCCGGCTGATAGTGCTAGAGAGCTAATCGAAGCATCAAAAACTGCAGAAAGACTTGAACGTACGATTTATAAAAAAATTGGGTGCTTTCGGGTTTGGAATATTTTTGGGCAGTGTGACGTCAACATTTGTACCGGGACGTGCGTGAAGACCTTCAAGAGCCGATGCACCCGTGTATTGCCGAAATGAAACCAAACGAAAATCCGCTTCTTTTGAGGCCTTGATCGATTCTGTAGTGCAATCGGTTGACACATTATGATCGATTTTCGNCCCTTTAAACAACTATAATGGCTTTCAAGCTACATAAAGGGCCGAATGTCGGTCATAACTTGCCGACCGATTGCGCTAGAGAGTCAGTGAGTGCCATGAACGAAGAGGGGTTTGCCTAGAACCTTTCAAATACGGAAAAGGACAAATTGCCACTTGACATTCTTTCACACGACCCCAAAACATCGTTGGAACCAACACGTGACGTTCCCAATGCCAAAAAGTCCAATTTACCGGTTATTAACGTCTTATTTAAAAATAATAAATACATCCTTCATTAAAATTTTTTGAAATACGGCTTTATGTAGTGTAATTACATCACCATCATCATCATCATCATCATCATCATCATCGTGTCTCGTGCACGGCGCCCGTCGTCGCGTCGTTCGTTGAGCCAATCAGATTCACGAGAGCCCGCCATTTATCACGGTCGTGCGCGAGGGGTTCAATTGCGGCTGGGTCGATGCCGAGCTGGTCAAGATCGCGTGTGACCACGTCGAACCAACGGGTGCGTGGGGCACCTCGGGATCGCTTGAAGCCGAACGACTCAGGGTCGAAGTCCAGGATATCCCGAGAAGGATGATGCGGTGGCAAGCGAAGCACATGTCCATACCAGAGGACCTGGCGGCGCGCAGCCAAAGAGAAAGCCGGGTGATGTCCGGCAAGGGCCCGCACCATTTCATTGGAGACGAGGTCGCGCCATTGAATGCCAAGAATCGATATGAGAGCCCTACTGTCAAAACCGTCAAGCCTGGAGGAGAGGGTTCCAGTGAGAGGCCAGGTCTCCGCGCTGTACAGCAGCACAGACAGGACTGCAGCATTGTATATGCGCATCTTGGTGGTACGCGAAATGGACTGCTGGCTCCACAATGGCTTGCGGAATGCCTGCATCACATTTGACGAGAGCCTGCATCACATTTGACGACTTGCGGAGTGATTGCATCACAGTGTGTTCTAATCCCCTGTTTTAACGCGTTTCCTGATATTTTTGCAGTTATGAATTTCTCCATCTTAGCGTTGAGTGCTGTGTTTTGATCCGGTCTCCTAACTTGGAGCGCTGATTAATTTATGTGTATTACAGTGGCTGCAATAACGAGTAAGGAGAGTGCGTGTAGAATAATATGCACAGTGTGTCAACAAACTTCGCCAATACTAGAATGTGTCAGGGGGCACACAATCAAGCAGTCGTCCCGGCCATCACCAGACCTCTTCACGCCACTGACCGTACCTCATTGAAAAAAAGTCCTTGAAAAAATCTGAAATGCTCTGGCAACCCTATATCGAGGAATGTGAGAATTACTGACGTTTGAGTACGTAAAGCTAGTGTTGACAAAGAACGCAAGTTTCGCAAAATTAAATCCATGCAGCCTGTATTAGCAGTCCCTACAATGGGAAAAATCATCTTGCTGCAGCATTTTAATTTTTGCAGTTTCTTTCTTTGGATGCCCACCTTGCTTTGGATGCCCAGAGCCGTCACCCCGTTTCTCCCCACCCACGTCTCCACGCCAATGGGTACGGTGGGCTACTTTCAGAAAGCTTGAATCACGTATGGCAAGACAGGCTATGTTGACCATGCACGAAATTGAAAAACAAGCAAAACGTATTATGACGACACAAACTTTCTGCAATAATTTACTTTTTACTGCACAACTGTTTAAAATGGAACAATTTATGCATTACTCTGTTCATTTACGTTATTTATTTTTGATCCTTGAATGTTCAACGTAATCAATAATTGTCAAATGAACAATTAAAAAAATATTCAAGAATTTTCAAGGACACCGGAAACTATTCAAGGACAACAAGACCTTTTTCAAGAATCAAGGACATAACGCGTTTTGATAGCAAATTCAGGGACAGTCCTTGGCGCTCAAGGACGTCTGGCGACCTTACTCTGCAGACAGGCAAAGCAGCGGACATGAGTGAACTGCAAACTCATCACTGCACAATACCAGGACAGTGAATCTGGTTCTTTTGCACTGTGGGTGTCATACCAGCAAAAAAACTGTCAATGCAAGAATTAAATAATTTTAATCGGAATTAAGCTCTTGACTTCAGTTTTGCTAGAAATTTTTGGTTCTTTGGCCCAATTTTGAAAAGGGGGTAGGGCGAATGACTGTTTTGCCCCCTTATTGGGGACGCCCTTGCTTTTTCAGTCGTAATTAAAGCCCGTGTTTTTTTTGAAAGCCCAATTTCAAACTTATGTTTTGTTCAGTTATCTGTAACATAGCAGTGCTATGTTAATGTAATAAATCCTTTAATGACAATATCAATGCCGTGTTAACATGAAACAATCAATGTTCTATATATTTGTTGCAGTAGCCTATGTTTGATCCCACGCAACCGGCGCAGCAAACACGGCCCACAACAAGTGTTGCGCGGCCCAATAAAAAGTGCTGAACGGCCCACAATTGGGCCGAGGCCCACCACTGCGCACAGTGTTATGTGTCATTCCGTAAATAACTGGATATCTCATTGGATATTACAGGCGCGGGCTACGAATGCGATTTTACATGATTTTATACGGGTTATTCTATTCTTGTACATTGAAAGGATGCAACACAGGTCTATACAACAGTGGTGTGACTGACGGGAGTTCAAGGGTGCGAACCTCCCGCCTGACAAGATAAAAGCAGAAACTGAACTCCCATTTTGCTTATATTTCGGTATTCAGTACTTTTTTGGTTTTCACTAATTTGTTGTGATTTTGCGTTTTTCGGAAGTTCTTGGACTGTTATTTTACAATGATTTCCGGTTTTAGTATGTAGAAATGCACATCCGGCTACATTTTAATTTCTAAACTTTTTTCTGAATGTTGGCGAGGGGCCTCCTGCGGTGACGGTGGGCATCTTTCAGCTACGTTTCCCACCCTGGCTTAAAGCCAACCATTGCTAAATGCACTGTGAATAGCTTCGTTGTCAGCATTTGCCTTGGTATGCTGGCTGTTGTGCAGGTAACGTTTGCTGAATCCACGTTGATTGTAAGCATGTTAGTATAGCCTAGTAAAAAGTAGGCTACTCAGAAAAATTAAGTTGCAGACAATTGCGTAGCTAGACTTTTCAGAAGTTATGGGTCGTGTGAAGGTAAATTTTTTTGACATATTGGATAAGTATGAATATTGAAAGGGGAAATGTGTGAAATCAGTTCTTGGTGAGTTCAGTTCTGGTGTCTCTATATGCTGTAACAAACATACTCGGTCAGATTTGGGGGCCCCCTTTTTGCTCGGGGCCCCTTCCTCCGGCTCTGCTTGTGATCAAAGATCAGAGAACTTCAAAGTCTTTGGATTTTATAACGTACCTGTAAAAAATGAGGCCTCTTTCAACAAAGTTCTGTGTACTGTGACCAACACGGTCGTTACATGTCAGTAGAGGTCGGTAAACATCCCCAACGCGAGCAAGTGCGAAGCGCTGCGAGGAAAGGCGAAAGCACAGAAGTCTACGAAACCACGCTGGCACTGAAGCTAGGGGAGCGTTCCTTTGGCTTAAGTCGTAAGCGAGGTGATTCGTACTTTAACTTTCTTGTATGCAGACTCCTAAACTTTTTGCCAATCACGACAGAGGACTGCACACTTGTGCGCTATTTTATCGACTGCTCGTGAGCATTTGACACTGTCGATCATGAAATCTTACAAAGAAAAATGGAACTGAATTTTGGAATTAGAGGTATGCCACTGATGTTAATGAAAAGTTACTTGTCAAATCGTAGACGGTTCAAATTTGTGCAAAATACGACATCTAAAATTAGTAAAATTACATGTGGCATTGTACTCTTGTCCCATTAATTTTATCGTGTATGTAAATGATCTTCCCAAATGTTCTTCATTCAGTACTATATGCTGATGACACATATATTTATGTTTAGCACATAACGACTTAAAACATTTAGAACTTAATGGTAAATAATGAATTAATAAAAATAGATGATTGGATACGTCTCAATAAATTATCTATAAATTATGCGAAATCCATATATTTTCTCACAGGAAAATCATTTGATAAGGCTGAAGAAGAAAAAAAGAATTTCAAAATTTACATTAATAATGTTGTGTTACATCGGAAAACGTCTGTAAAACATTTAGGTGTTTTGTTAGATGAATCTTTGAATTGGACCTCCCATGTCAAATACTTAACATCTAAGCTGACGTTTGATTCAAGTATGATATATAAAATTCGAAACTTTGTACCAATCAATGCTTCAAGAATAATCTATTCGTGTTTGGTATATAGTCATCTCCAATATTGCATTTTATCCTATGGGACAGCTTGCGATTCAATGCTTCAACCTGTTAAATACTCTATAATAACATGTTGCGCGCTCTCATTTATTTAGTAATTTTAAATGTCACATTACCCCTTTGTATAAACAACTTGGTTTTCTAAAAGTAAAAGACATATATCAATTAGAACAATAGATAATCACAATCATATAATAGCTTCTTTCAAAAAATTACAGAAACTCACTGGCATTTCACTGGATCAGCTGCAAACCAAAATTACTTTATCCCTAGATATGGGTCTTCTCTTGGTCAAATAAATCTAGCATATCAAGGAGTAGTGGCATGGTCCGGCATATCGCATGAGTTAAAAAATTCCTCCTATGGTAGATTGTCTAAAAATTATAGAAAGTTTCTTATCGCGCTCTGTGCTACGTAACAAGCTTGACTTTTCGTAATAAACCTCATTTCGTATTTGACTATGACAATTTATTGTCATCAGTTACATGATACTTGTTTACTTCAAATGAATGACTCACTCATTGTTTGTTTTTCATGTTTTCTTGTTTTTTCTCACTATCGTGGCCTAAATATTACCTGTACAACCTTGTCTCTGGTCTGTACTATATCTTCAGGTAAATGAACTTTATATGAGATTGAATTTGCTGTTGCAACTTGCTGTTGTTTGGTATATCGATTAATTATCTTTTTTTCTTTCTTTTGTTTTGAATATTTGATTATAAATAGTAACCACATACTATTGGTTATATAGTCGTAATGGCCACCAAAGGACTTTACACAATTTAGGGACACCTTGACAAGACAACCTTCCGGTTTTTCCGTGTCCCAGCCCCACGTTTATTTTATGTTGATGTTCCTGTGTATTTGTAATATTTATATTGGCGGCTAAACCTGAATACAATACCTTCATTCGAAGCTCCAGTCTTTCTGAGTAAACGTTGTTGCTACAATAATTCTTTGGATTTTCTGATTTACAGAAATCGTAAATTTGTCTTTTCTTTTGTTACGACTGACAATTGTTGTGCAGATTACATAAGTAAACTTGTTGAAAGTTCATAGAATGCATGCATAACACAAAGTAGTGTTGTTGGAGTACGAAACGTGGGCCTCAAAGCTTATCGAGCAAAGTAAAAATAATCATAAGTTTCCTTCCAAACAAAAAAGAATATCCATAACGAATAGTTTTTAAACAGGGAAAAGGTACAGCGAATGTCCTCACACTGCAGCGAAGGATTTCAGTCCCGTCATTACGCACCACGTCAAGTGCAGAAAAACATTCTTACAGTGCCCCACTACACTCCATACTCCATTCATGCACGCAACACCAATGACGTACATGTCATGGCCAGAAAGCGAGTAGTGTCACCAACCGTTTACATTTTCTTATTTTGCTGTCGGGACTGCATATGAACTGCCAACGTGATTACTGACCTTCGTCGAAATTTTTTAGGTTTCAACTGTCCTTGTGATGATTGTCACTGCAGTAATTGCCCAGAATCGTCAAAAGTACAGGTCGTATGTCTTTAGGGAAAATCACTAAAATTTGAAGGTGTTTTATGACAACTCTGAAAAGCACTCAGAGTTCATTTGCAGAGGCCTGCATCGCCAGTGGCTACAGGTAAACGCTGCAATCGCTGAAAAAAAAAGGTTGGGTTGGAACATAAGTTAAAAACAGAGATCAAAAACGGTCTCAAACGACAAGCGAAAATAGGAAGAAAAAATATGCCATTTTGAAACAAATCCTGAACTACGCGAAACCTTGAATAATATGATACTTTCTGGCAGACCACCTGTGATAGAAGAGCAGCCGCTGTTATGTTCAGTACAATAAAGATATTGCTATGTACGGACAGGCTTCTTACGATAAACGTCAGATTGAATATATGGAAGCATCAAGACTTTAGACCAGTTAAGAAAACAGTTGAAAAACGATGGATTTATCGCCGAGGTGGAATTTTCCTTCGCCTTTAACCGAAACGCAGTTCATCCCACTAAGGCAAACGACATGTTTTGACGGTACCAGCCTGGTTAATCAGAACACAAAATGGCAAGCATACAAAACATACTGATGGGGAGTTTTGTGCAGCAACAATTGCAAACTTGAAAAAGCTTTCGTCTTTTCTGTGACCAATGAAGTTTGTTTCATCAGCCAATGTGACAAATGCCGTGTTCCTATTGCCTTAACAGTTGCAAAGCAGCAAGTTGCCCTGTGGACGCATGTTGAACATTGTGTTAGTCTCCTGGATCACGACTGGGTGGTGGATGACTAGTATAAGCTCATTCCATCGATACATGCGGAAATTCATGTTGAATGTGTTGAGGTAGCTTCACAAATAGTTTCGCAACCACAACACAAACTGAAGCCCAGAAGCTCTCAAGAACAACGTTCATATTCGGAACTTATGAAACCTACAAAAGAAAGATTTTATACAACAGTTGAACCCTGGGAACAAGTCAATACCCTGTAAGAAAATGCTAACCGCAAAGAACTACCAGAATACGTAAACTGGTGAGACATACTTTGTAGATGATAACCCAAAAGCTTGATAGAAGGCTCGATGTCGCAACCAAGACATACGGTTAGAGCACATGACTGGAAATACGTCACACGAACGATAGATGTCATACGATCTCACATACATCCATGGGAGCGATAGAAGACAACCAAGCTAAGAATAAAATTGCGACACCTCAAAGCTGCTGACGTCTTAACACACTCAAAAACGTACCGGACACACCTATGAAACATAGAGTGAAGCAAGTTTTCGTGACCAATAGTATAGATGACCTAACCGGAAGAAGCCAAATATGGAGGACCAAGAAAGTCCGTACCGAAGCAGACATGAATGAACTCATAGGAAACATTCCTCCCATACTCTAATCAGGAGGTCCAAGGGTTTCTACCCCAGCGGAACCAGGGAACAGCTCATACAGATACTAAAAAGAACAAAGTTAAAAATGGGCCACGAGGCATCAAACTCCTGATGGGATGAATAGAAGAAACAAGAAATTCAGATATAAAATGCCGCGAAGATTGACACTAAGACAGACTATTTTTTAAGTTCTCTCAATGCTCTGGTATCCTTGTTTACAGTTCTGTGTTTACACAATCCCGAGATTCTGTTTTTCTCTCAACTTTACAATATTACATTATGCGATAATGGCACCATTTTAATCACCAAAGCCGTACAACTTGGGCTTACTCACTTTCCGCAGTTTTGCTTCCACATTTTCCAAGAGTTCAAGAACAATGTCTAGAAAGATTTGCTCGAAGTAACTCTCGTCTCCGTTGCCGCCGAGATAAAAATAAGAAAGTTATATGTTCAGGGGCGCAACGAGGTTAGATGGCGCCCGGGGCAAGACGCAAGTTTGGCGCCCCCATGTTTGAATTTGAGGTCTTTCGGAAGCAAATGTACTGTGTTGAAGAAATCACTTGTGACACTGTTGGAAGTTTTCGGCGCCCCCAAGTAATTCGGCGCCCTCCGTAGTGACTCGGCGCCCCCATGGTGATTCGGCACCCGAGGAATCGTGCCC
>JGI24021J15306_10006804_pt1 | contig 13851 bp, 12 predicted proteins | sample Ectturendosymbi1_FD_15306 | JGI IMG/M metagenome (IMG submission 15306) | reverse complement strand
CTCTGGGTTTGAGATCAAGAGCATGAAAGAACACATGGAAGGACATTACATCTCCCTACCACTTTTTTGTGAGCCCAAACATCGGTTTTCCCGTGGTTCCAACCTTCCCCATATCTCTGGGTCACTTTCAAACTGGCTCAGAACTGGAGTCGGACGCTTCGGCCCTGCCATGTAACAAGTGGACCTCGTGCATATGCGGGGTGGAGAAGCAAACAGTACACCGCATGATTTATCACTGCGATGCCCTCCGACCACAACTCCCTTGATGACTCAGCGTGTCCCGGTCCAGCAAGTGTTTTTTGTTTGGGCCGACTTGTAGGGATCACTTGAGGGCCGCTGCTCATACGAAAGAAGAAAACGTTGTGCTTAGTTTTTGTGTTTTCTTTCACTAGCTGCTACAATTCGAATGCATTACCGCAATTTTGGAATGCCGCAATACAACAGTTTGAATGTTTAATCGTGACCAAAATTTCATAGCGGAGATAGCTTCACGCGAAACAATTAGATTTTTAACTCTACGATAGTAAATGATTTCCAAGATTCAATAACTGTATGCTTGGCCCGAGTCGGCTTTCAACACCTCTCACGAAATGACGAAATGGCTGGGTGGGGGCGAACAAACTTTGTCCCGGGCGCGGGAAGCCCTAAGTACGCCGCTGTTGGTAAAGAGATAATTTGCTACAAACAAAGGGTGCATGCAAGTTGTAAGAGTAGAGTTCATTCAAACATTTTAGTAAACAAAAATAAACTCATGATTTACTGCAGTAACTGAATAAACATTGATTAGTATGGGCATCAACAATTTCAATATCAGCTATTTCGAACCACCAACAAATAGACAACTTTTATTTGGCACTTGCTTCACAATGAAAGAGTCTTTATCAACTTTTATTTAGCATTCGCTTCACATCCAAAACCACTTTACAATAAAGAAGAACTTCACTTTGCAGCTGCAGTAATACTGTGGCCCGACTGCACGACAGCAAGTTTAGCTTGCTACACAGTCTGATTGCAATAATTTTAAAACATCATGAAAAAAGAAACAACAAAATTGTAGCTTCGCCAATCAACAAAACATGGGTGTAAATACAAAAAATGTGTTAGTCACTACAGTCAAAGAAAAACCAAGAAGAAAAAAGCTTCTCAAGATAGTTATAATACCGCGAAAGGCTGACTTGGTATTTAATTGCATTAAGCAAGATGTTGTCTGAATACCTGTAGAATCATGGATGAAAATATTGACAAGATCTTTTTTCTGGAATCTCATTTCACAGCTTGGGTCCGCTGTAAGCTGAGTTACGTTGTTCATTTACGATTTTGTACGGGGGGATTTGAAAGAAGTTCTTTTGTTTTGTGGCGTACTTATGTGATGATTGGATAACTACACATACAATTGTGTGATAATACCAGGGAGTAGGCTTCTTTGTTGGTTATGATATACAGGTACTTTGCGAATTCGTATTTATAGATTTTACTGAATTGAAATATCTGAGCTAATTTATATAGTTTTTTCTAAGGATATCTTCCCTGTTTTCAATTTTGCCAGGGTATCACAATGCTCTAGACTTGGCTATTGATTTGTTTATTTGTATCGGCTGAAACTGCAGCACTACTCCTTCCACAAGCTAGGATGCTGTAGTGTAAATACTTAGAAAATTGTCATATGATTTCAACGAAGGCAACGCTGTCAAATATCCACAACAAAATCCATATTGTTTGTGGGAGAGTATCTCATTTTTTCGTGAAAAGCTATTGAAGTTTGGATATCTGTGTTTCAAAAATTTTGGAGAAATGAGTTTGTGACGAAATCGGTCGATAATATTTAGATGAATTACTTTTATCACCAGATTTAAAGATAGGAATTACTTTCGCAAGTTTTTGTTCATTCGGAAAGACTCTGAATGATAAACAGTGGTTGAAGGTAATGCAACTGTAATTTCCATCCGATCAAAGTGTGGCATTACTAGACATTGACAGTGGTGCAACTGTCTTTTATGCTTCGTCCTTTGCTTTATTTCCAGTAAATGTCTCCTCAACGAGATATCATTTCACCAAAAAATATGAACATTATTGTAAAAACAAATTAGTCACTGAACGAGAATTAAAATGGTTAAGTTAACCATTTCTTTGTTACAGAGTCTTTTGATTGGTTTCATTTGTGTTTCGACTGGTTATTGTCAACAATGTTGGCGCGGCTTTTTCAACACTTTCATTCATCTTCAAAGTCTCACCTGCACTACTTCTTTAAAAATTTTCTGTTTGACAGTGTACTTGTACTTGTTTAGGTTTGTGCAAAAACGTGTGGATTTGAAAAAAGCATTTTTGTGTTTTTGTTTATAAGAATCAGTATTATGATTTTTCCAGTGCAATCCCAATGCTAATATCAGTAAAACCGGAGCTGTTACGTCTCTATACTATAACGTATATATAATCTTGCCTAACCTTACTACTCTTCTAATCTTTTTTTATTTTCCTGGTTGTCAGATGAATAACCTCGTTGCAAAGAGATAGAAGTATTTTTAACGTTTAAGGTCTTAATAAAATGAGGTGTTAATCCATTATGTTTGCGTAAACAATCTTTCTCTACAGGTAGTTGTTCGATATTGGTAATTTTATGAAGTAACTAAGAAGATAATAACATGCTGCACTTTGCAAACATTTGAAATTTTTCGAGTTGTTGCCATGGCAGAATTCACCGACGAAATTGTCATGCTTGAGGAACCAGAGCAATTGCCTTTAGTGCCTGGGAATGAACTGGGAGAAGCAAAAGATGTTGAGACAAACAGGAAAGTGTATTTCAGTCGCTGGTTCATTCTCGCGCTTGTCGCCACATCAATTGCAGTGAGAGGCTACAATCAATCGTGTTTCGGTACTATTAACAACATTTACTCCGAATATTTCAATGTTCAGCCATGGCAGATTGACTGGTTTGGCCTTATTCAGTCTGTTTGTTTTCTTGCTTTATCTTTGCCTTTAGCGGTCATATCGACCGAAATCAGTTTTCGGCTGCTGATTTGCTTGATAACAGGAGTAATGTCACTGGGTTTGACCGGTACAGCCTGTGGACTTTTGACTCGAAGTGGTTATCCTGCTGTGCTCATTTCCCAAGCCATTATGGGAGTCAGCACTGTACTCTCCGCAAGCATTCCACCACTAGTAGCGGCTGTTTGGTTCCCAAGCAACGAAGTCGCCATTGCAGTAGCGATACAAATGGTCGCTAGAGGTGTCGGAGAATTCGTCGGTTGCTTTACTTCGCCGTACGTGGTTACAATTGAAATGACAGCGGAAGAGGTATGTTCCTGTCATGTAGTGTTTGTTGAAGTGTGTCAATGTCTCCTGTCATGTAGTGTTTGATGTTGATTAATCCAGCGCCGGATTTAGGTGGTGGGGGGCCTGGGGCCCAGGCGCGGTGGGAGGCCCCATGTGCGGATATAAAACGTTTAGGTAGGGATGGTCAATGACATCACTAGTATTTCCACATGTTAATATTTATGACGTAATCTTGTGACACCACATTTGTTAACTCAACTGTAATAAAACTTTATGATGCAACATGGTATTTGACAATGATTAGCGATTTGTGAAACTGTGGCAAAATCAGTCGCTGGAAGCATCGCATCTCCTTTTTTAAATATTTGCTTAAAAGATATTTTGAAAATTTTGTGGAAAACTTTTTGGGCGATCCAACGTTTTTATCATCTCTAAACGCCAGTCCTCACGCTCAGAAATAGATTTTATGACAGAAACAAGAAACGTTGCAGGCAGAGGCCATTTCCGATACTGTTCGCATTGGTTGACCTGACTGGCTAGTTCTGTATCAATTCTTCATAGTCATTATTACATCTGCGACTAAATGTAATCGTAGCATCTATAATATGATCCATTGAATGCTCGTGAATCCTCAGGCGCTCAAGAGCGTGCTTTCAGTCGAAGATTCCTTTTTAATATGGAAATGCGCACATTTAGTCGTATTCGCGCACATCAATCTACAAGTGAAACATTTAACACAAATTTGTGAAGGAGAAAAGCAAAGCCGGCTTCTGTCAACTACTTCGCCATTGTGGTTCACTGGTTCTGGCGAGGAATAAGACTTGTGGTACATTTCCGTGACAAGTTTCTGTCTTTTCTGTGTTGTGGAACGTCATGTATTAAAAATGCCTTTTCATCACAATGTCAAAAAGAACCTGTTTCATATTTCAACCAATATTCCCGCATTTTTTCCGGTATATTGACTGAACAGACTGCTCAGAGACCCATATCGTTATCTCCAGTGATAGCGTCAGCCTTCTCATCTATCGTGTTTTTCGATTATACATCTTGACGTTCTTCTGCTACTGTACTGTTGGTTAAACTAGGTCTATTTTAATCGTTACGTAGATCTAAGTCTGTCACAAGATGTTCTTCGATTTTCTGTCCTCTTACAGGTTCCACAGAAATGTCTCCGTTGGACTTCACTGCCACTGTAAAATAGCCACTTGAATGTTTCTTGACTTGGTTGCAACTTCTTCCTCTCTCATTTTTGCCTCTTGCTTTTATACGTCTTTCAGAACCACTTGGATAAGCTCTACATCTATTAAGATGACGATCCCCTTCTGTCCATGGGTATTTATTAATAAGCTCAATAAGGTTGCCACATTTTCATCGCAAAAAGGGAGGACAGCTTACGACTGTCATTTACTTGAGTGTATGGCAGATAATTATCTGCACTTAACAAGTCAAATAACAATTAGGCCTATTGATAAGTTTAAGCATTGAAGTAAGACGTCTAGTGTGGACGATGTTTCAGTCAAAACATACAAAACTAGATCTTTATTTACTTGTCCTATTTAGCTCATGAATATATTGCAGTTTCCGTAAATTTTTTTAAAATGTAAAATCGCTTTTAGCAACATTATGAAACTAATTGCATGAAAGATGTTTTGAATTGCAGACCAGCTTTAATAGAGTAGAAATTGGTTCGATTAGAAAGATTTCTCTTGCTTTTGGGTTTGTTACTGCATCAAGGAAAAAATCGTTCCACATTAGCGTAATGAGCCACAACGGTGAAATAAAACTGTGCAATCTTTATCAGTTAGCTAAAGCATTCAGTGGTATTGCAAGTTATAAAATGTTTTGCCCATCTTTCATGTTTCATCATTTTACAATAAATTGCATTTAACTGATATTCTATTTGCGCGAACTCAAACAAGCTTTGGTATTGGTCAAACAGTTTAGCTTCATCAATAGAAACGTCTCTTTCAAGCAGATATTACTCACATGGTTCAACATTTTCCCATGCAGTTGTTTGCAAACGGAGGAATCTAGTCAAACCATTTAAATTCAGCAAATATAGTGGTCTATTTAGCCAGATGTGCAACACAAGATTTGTACAATAGAGATACATCTGACATGATAATGCATAGTCACGATCCTTGCCTTCTCTCAGTCTCTTAGTTTTCTTAGTGCTGATTTAACTTGGCTTGATATGTACATCTGATTCTCTATTGACTCCTTAATTGCCTTCACAGTGGCGAAACACGATAAAACCTCAACAAATGATGTTTTGGGCTTCTCAATATTCTGAACTTGCTCATTAAAAGCAACCATAAATGGCTTGAAATGTCTTAATTTCTTAAACAGAAGTCACCTGGTTACGCTGTGAGAAATAAGAACAACAAAGCACGATGTAAGAAACCTATTTTTGTCGTCGAGGTGGCAGCATCAGTGTGCGTAAATAGAAAACTCCTTTGAATGAAGTCGACGATAGAACAAATGGCAACATTCTAAATTTCAAAAAAATGCTTTTTTTCATTTAAATGTTAAGGCCCTATTCCCGGGGTCTTCAACAGTGCCGGGAGTTTTTCCTCATGAAAATGAGCTGGATACTGGGCTGTTTTCTGAAGTTTAACATGTTTATGCCAGATTCATACAAAAACCTTGCAACTGAATCCCAAGCAAGTGCATAAATTGTTCAAATCTGGTAGTTCTTCCCAAATCATTCACAATCAAATGTACGAACTTTCCAAATAGAAGTCAGAGACGTCTTGGCACGTCCTCCCGTGTCTGTTCTGTAAAAAAACACGACGTTCACGTAGGCTACGTCACTGCAAACTTAAAGTGTTTACCAAGAGCGGAAAATTAAAAGAGAAGAAATAACGTGAGAACAGTCAAGAATCTCAATGTCCTTTTAGTGTAATTAACCAGTTTTGCTTGAAACAGCATCAGTGATAGCTGTACCACCCAAAAGAAGCAGCCAGTTTCTCCTCTCACCAATGGAACGTCGGCACCAACCCGGACTTAACTTTTGCGAGTGTTGGCCAGGACAACCAACTGCCGGACAGGCGTGTTCTAGGAAAGTTCACGCAATCACAGCACCTACCCTCCCTCATAAAGCCACCGATGCTCAAAGTTCTTGCCTACAACGCAAAGCGTTGGAACTTTCGCAAAGCTGGTTGAAAGCGCTTTTGCCTTCTCACAGCTGAATTCGTTGAGAGATTGCCACCTCCGGATACAACAAACATCGAGAAGTCATCCCAAGAATTCTATGAGAGCGTGCTTTCTGCAGCTAAACATTGCATCTCACGTGGCCGTCGCAAGAACTATGTGCCATGCTGGGATAAAGAGTGCGAGACTCTTCATCGCTCCTTTCTCCGAGCCCCAACGGACTGACTCTGAAAGAGCCACTTTGTCCCTACTTTCTCGGGTTGAACAGAAGAAGCAGGAAGGATGAGACGAAGTTGTCAATTCCATCGGCTTCTCGCATTCCAGCCGCAAGGCGTAGAGCACCGTCAATAAACTTACTGGCATCTCTGGACGCTCCTCTTGCCTGCCCGTCTCAGCGAACTCGATCGACTGCAGATTGTAGTGCTAAAAATGAGGTCTAGGAACAGCCAACCAAAAGAAAGACTACACCAAATAGTTCGAATAAAGCGAGCATTCGCCTACAAGAATTTCCACACTTGATCTTCTTGTTTCACTGTAGACGCATCTGCGTGTCGCTAGCACATCGGTGAGGTCGCAGCCGTATTTTAATGTAATCTAAACCTTCAAGTAACCTCACTAGTGCAAAAAAGATATGGGAATGCGTTCTCATGCGTTCCCACTTTACTTCACCCCCGGTCGCCTCACAACTCGTGAAGAATGGAGCACACAACACTGGGAGCCGCGAATCCACGACGCTCATCAACAAGCAGCTGTACGACATATGAAAGGTCCCAACACCTGAGGGAAACAGTATCTCTGGCCCTTTCAGGCCAGCGGAGCTTACTTCCGCCCTCAGGCGCCTAAAGCCAGGAAAGTCTCCGGGTCTAGGCTCAATCTACCCGGAGTTTATACTCCACGCCGGGTCGACTCTCAAACCTTGGTTTTGCGATTTCCTGACTTCCTGCTTGCGCCAACTCAAAATTCCAAAGATCTAGAGTTGCGATCCTACAGCCGGAAAAGCCATTGGGGGACCCAAAGACCTGTCGCCCTATATCTCTTCTGTGCCTCTCCTTCAGGATCCTTGAGAGACTCATCTCGCTCGTGTCGAACCAATTATCGACCCACTGCACCCGCAGGAGTAGGCGGGTTTTCGACACGGAAGGTCTACTCTAGGTGAAGTCACCTTGCTGACAGGACGTCGAAGATAGCTTTTCAGCTAAGAAGAAGGCCGCAGCTGTGTTTGTCGATCGCACAGCAGCCTACAACACGGTATGGCATCGCGGCCTCACCTGCAAAGCTGCTGCGATTGCTACCTGACAGACACATGGTCTGCATGATCATGGAGATGGTTGGCAATAGCAACTTCACTCTTACCACCGGTAACGGCAAACGAAACAGGTTACGAGGCCTCAAAAACGGCCTCCCACAGGAATCCGTCTTGGCACCCCTTCTCTTTAACATCTACAACTCTTACCTGCCAACTACCGTCTCCAGGAAGTACGCATATGCTGACGACCTAGCAATTATGTATGCTAATGGGTTTAGGTGTAGATTGAGGGTTTAGGGCTTAGGTTTAGGGCTTAGGTTTAGGGTTTAGGTTTAGGGTTTAGGTTTAGGGTTTCAGGTTTAGGGTTTTAGGTTTAGGGTTTTTGTTTAGGGTTTTTGGTTTAAGGTTTAGGTTTAAGGTTTAGTGGTGCAAGGGTGTACGCAAGAGGGGGGGGTTGGAGTTAAAACTCCCCCTTGAGCTCGATATTTAACAAAATCTTTATTACCTGCGCAAAGGAAATTAAATGTTTTCGCATGCTTTTTTTTGTCAATTTGTGGACTTAATGCAAATACCACGAAATAAATTTGCATGCAAATTTCAACGAGCATTGTAAATGGGCCAACAAGTAAAAATTAGGTTTTGGTGAGAATCACGGTTATCGTCTGCCTCCAGAAACCATCTCACCACTTTTTGCAGACCTTTCGTCCACTACGTATGTTTAAGATTGTGTTCTGCGATAGTTCACTTTATCCGAAGTAATTGTCTTTATTTTGTTTGCTATGGCTGATCAGCGCAAGTGCTAACCGCATTGGCTACATTAACAAATTCTGTAGCATGATAGAACTGTTGCAAGAGCTCGACAAGAGCAGTTTCTAACATACAAGCATTCAGGCATTTCGTAATGTCTCAGCAGGGGAAAAGGAAAACTAAGTTTTCTGGACTTCTATACATAACAAAAATTGAAAGTGTTCTTGTGTGCTTCATGCGTATTCTTAGTTCTTGTGTAGCAGGGCTGCCAATTTGGTTTTTTGAAGCCACATTTTGAAATTCTGGCTTTTTTGAATAACTTTGGATTTTTTTTGGAAATAAAAAAAGGCGTTTTCTGGCTTATTTTCAGTCGGATATGCTTGGCTGTGACAAAACATTGTCTGAGCTGCATATTCATTACAAATCTCTAGCGACGAGGATCTATTACCATGCAGGGTGCACAGAATATTGCAAAAGTTTTACTGTTGCCCTAAAAATGATCTATGTTATTGATAAAAAAATGCACTACATTGTAATTACGGGGAAAGAATATGCTCGTAAAGATTGGACTTGTGTTATATCGATGTTTTAGACGAGTTTTAATGTTTATTTTTTGTGTGGTTGTGCATGTTTTATGTGTATATGCCTCAAAACTGCTATCTGTTTTTTTCTGGCTTTTTTGGGACAAGTTCTGGCTTTTTTTGGTGAAGACAGGTTGGCATTCCTGTTGTGTAGTTAACAAGATTCGATCTTGCAAGCCGGGGTGTGCGCCAGCCAGTCCAGCCGCACACCTATGCTCGACTGCTCTTATTCGACGAGACATTAGCGAAGCCTCGTTTTGCAGTTGTAAATTGCTCTGACGCAGTGATGAGTTTGTTTTACTCCCCTTTTTCAACACGCAGCCAAACTTTTGCAGTTATGAACTCCTGTGTCGTAGCACTGAGTTTATTTTCCTCCGATATCCTAACTTGGAGCGCTGGTGGTTTATATTCAGTGCAATGGCACATACAATAAGGGGAGTGCGTGTAGAAGAATGCACATATTATGTCAACAAACTTCGCCAAAACGTTGGTTTGGAAACATGAATATGACGTCAAACTGTGATGTCATAAAGACTGCACACCACAAACAAATGACCATCATATGCCACTGAACGAACCCCCCCCATGAAAATTTTTGGCGNACGCCATTGGTGCCAGCTTCAAAAAAGGTTGGGAACCTATGGTTTAACATCATGTGACAAGGACGATACGCTTATCTAAGGGTATCGTCTTGTCACGTGAAAAATCCTGACGGCAAAGCATACCCTGCCTATTTTTAATATTTATGATTTTTCAGACCAAGCGGGTGCTTTCTGGTATGTTCGGTGGATTGGCTTCAATCATGTCAATTCTCTTCATATTATCACTTCTGCTTGTCAACAGCAAACCGCCAACTCCTCCAAGCCAAGCTCAAGCCATTGTTCTCAACTCCCAAAAACGAAATTCCGAATTTTCCGATGTGTTCAAGATGTTTTTCAAGTCACTGAAATCTCTCTTTAAATCTAAATCCTTTGTCATTGCGTGTTTTGTATTTGGGGCGAGCAAACCACTCCTGAGAACCAGCACGATTCTTTTGTCATCAATTCTGCAAAATAATTTCGTAAATCAGACGCACATCAATCAAAAGGTGGGAGTTTCTTTGGCCATGGGGTGGTTGGCATTCGTTATCGGCGGCTTGCTAGCAGGACCGTTAATTAAAAAGACACGGAGATACAAAGAAGTCGTTGCTTTCGCTGTGTTTTTTCTTTTGCTAACCTGCGTTTCAACAACAGTAGGGGTGGCTTATCAAAACATGCCTTCAGTGATGACATCTGTTATAATACAAGGTTTGTTTCTGGGCATACTTTGCACTTCCAGCTTCGAACTTTTGATTGAAATAACTTATCCTGAACAACCTATGTGTGTATCAATGATTGCTACCGTAGTTCTCGGCGCCTTTCGTCTGCTATATCCTTTTCTTGGTCGAGTGATTCTTGAAGTATCTGGCAGCACCGCTTCGACAAGTCTGAGCGTGGCTATGATGGCTTTATGTACCTTTTTGATTTTTTTCATTAAACCGGATTACAAACGCGAAGAAGCGAACAAAAATACTTCATTAGAAATGAAATAATCTTGCGAAATTTACCTTCTCGAAAATTGGCACATAAAACAGAAAGATCTTGTTAACCTGTCAAATTTTGATTGGGTGTAAAGAAGCTGAAGTTTTAACGAATTTGTACCCTTCACAATAGGGTCAGCTTAACAAGAAGTCAGTGTGTTGCTTTAGTTCATACGAGTGCATGCTTGACAGATTTTGTGAGTTTGAACATCATTATGGTTGCTTATTATTAATTTCTTGCAGTGCTAATACTTTGAAGCAGAGTTAATACAGTGGTCCTAGCAAAGTTCGCAATGGCAATGCGATCTTTTGTCTTTTTGGTCAAGGAACTGAAACTGCAAAAATTCTCACGGTTTCAGAAAACCTTGGCGTTATCCTCCATGTGAAAATATGGCGTTTTCTTCCTGGAAAATTCAAGTGTAGTGGCAAATAATTTCTTTTCGCCTGTTGAATTTTTCCCGATTTTTGGCACCCTGCTCGTTCGTGAGTTTCCCTGCTTCCGTCTGACGCTTACCACGTGATTAATGGCCCAAATTAGAAATGGCACGAGACGCTAATGATCCATTGTTTTTGGGGGGACGCTGAAGCTAACCCAGAGGACCGCTAACAATGTTTTTAGCGGTTAGATTAATTCACCCGACCGCTACCGCCCGCAAATGCTGGAAAACCTTCCAAAAAACTTTTTGAGTTTGGAGGTCTACCCGGTGACGTGAAAAGTGAGTGGAAACACCTGGACTTTGTGGAGACTAGTTAATTGAAAATTAACAGGTGTTTTTTATATGTGCCAAATCACTATCGCTTTAAACAGTTAAATTGTTTTGTTTGATATTTGTAAGTAAACCGTATACTTACGTAGCCGGTCATGGACGGGCCAGATTAAAAAAGACACAATGTCCTCGTTCCAGGGACCGTTAATGGATTTGATTTTGCGGGCTGTGGGTGGTCCGGATTCAAGAAATCTTGGACCGTGCCATCTACAGCCCAAATAAGTGACCAAGAAATTTGTCATCCAACCTCGTGGCCGTAGTCTTAGGTGAGCAGCTTGGTGAGATATTGGTTGCATTTGCAACAGGTCGGAACAGGACTTTCGGTCCCGCCGTTCCGGTCTGGCCGTTTCGGTCTGGCCGTTTCGGTCTGAGCCGTTCCGGTCTGAGCCGTTTTGGTCACGCGTCTTTTCAGTCTTGGTCGTTTCCGTCTCGGGACATTTCGGTCAGACTATGAAATCTTGCAGAAATCTTACATGTAGTGCAAACGTACTTGAATCAACGAAAGGTTGTATTGTTTTGCTCTGAGTTGTGCGCCGCGTATGTCGTTTGTTTGTTGTGGAAAAGCCTTTGTTTCTCAGTGCCTTTTCCAGGGCCGGAATGTTACGAACTTGCGCACGGCTTTAGCTCGCTTTACCTCGTGAAAGAAAGTGTTTGTAAGAAAACCTTCGAACAATTTGCTTTGCTGTTCTCGGTTGGCGGATTTGTTGACCACAGGTGACAGCTGTGGTCTTACGTGAAGCGTTTCTCCGGGAAACATTCTCGTTAACCTTCGTCGTGTCCGTGTGGCGCCGAAGTTCGGCAACTGCGTGGAAGCCCCGATAAAAAACTACAAACATGATCCAAGATCCAACAGTTAACTCAGCATCAACATATGATTTTCATTCTCATCAGCAAGCAAATAAAATCGTTATGGACATTTTGCAATTAAATACCCTACTTCAAACTCATAATTACAGTTCAGATTTGCTTGCAATCATGATTATTTGAAAAGGAGTTGGTATAACACCTGTTAGGATGACATTTCGCCTGCCAATACAATCATTTCAATAAACAAAGGTAATCAGCTGTTTATGTACAGAAATGTCGTGACCGAAATGTCCCCAGATCGAAATGTCTCGTGACCGAAATGGCTCAGACCGAAACGGCCAGACCGAAAAGACGCGTACCAGCAACACGTTGAAACTACTTTTTTATTACTGTCATGACGATATATTGTCGTTAAGTTGTGAATTGGATGTGACGGTCTTACAGGAGTACTTCTCTTAGCTGGAATAGACCCAGGGGCGTAACGAGGTTAGATGGCTCCCGGAGCAGAAACAAGTTTGGTGCCCACTTGTTTAAGCCTGAGATCTTTTGGAAGCAAATTGAAAAATGTACTTGTGACATTGCCGGGACTCTTCGGCGCCATGCGCAGTCATTTGGCAGAGTCGACTGGCGTGTGTCGTTTCAACGTTCGGTAATTGCTTGCCAAGCACAAGAAACCTTTCTCTTCAGTATATTCCCTTGGGAAGGAGACGAGCTGTGTTTTTACTGTAAAACTTGTGATGTTCTATTTGTATACAAAATGTGTTCCACTTGTTGTCATTTTACCACCACGGAATTTTGAATAACGTCGGAGCCTGCATTTCGCTGCCTTTCCAAAGGTTTGCAAATGCACAGGTCTGTGCCGGAGCTTTCATTCTTGAAAATTAAGTGAAATGTCTCGCTGTGACCAAAGCAACACGATATTGCCTCTCGCCATGCGGTCCACCGTCCACAGTACATTTCCTGATTTGACATCAGCGATAACTGACGCAAGTTTATGAACCACTGAAGGCAAGAAAACGCTGCCAAATTTGCGGCCCAACGCAGCGGAACAAGATGAGGCTCGCGTGCCGGAGGTGTGGAGCTCTTGTGTGTAGGGAATACTTCCGAACCTTCTACCCAAACTGCTGAAAGGAAAGCGTTGCATGCACTTTGGTTTTTGTTGTATGGCACATTTCAGCGTTGCTACTATGTGAAAGAAGTTTGTCTGCAAGCGTTGTGGTTGTGTGTGCAAGTACTTAGACCAGTTGCGCTTGTGAAAGAAGGCAATAGCACATTAGTCTGTCAAAAAAACCCTGTTGCTACTTTGTAAAAGATGCGTCAACTCAAAACAAGCGTTGCCACTACTACATGTTTGAAATCAATTTATTTTTCCTTTTTTGATCGATTCTGTGCAGCAGATTGGCAGATATTATCGTGAGGAAATTTGTCCAGTTTGGGCAAAACACACCTTATGCACAAGAATTCATAAAAATATCATAAAAATAACAAATTTCCGTGTCTCAACCTAATTTACTTTTTTTGCAAGTACGTCCACTAGCTTTGAACACATCACGGTATGGGGTTGTACGCAGGGATGTGGAAGAGGCTATTTCGTCAACCGCTTCCGCTTCCACACCGATCGCTTTCGCTTCCAACAGAACCTGGACTCTAACAGAGCCTGGGCTCTATCTCATCTATGAACTTGCTGACAAGCATGACTATCAAAACCAGCAGCTTACGATT
>JGI24021J15306_10006799_pt1 | contig 13854 bp, 8 predicted proteins | sample Ectturendosymbi1_FD_15306 | JGI IMG/M metagenome (IMG submission 15306) | reverse complement strand
TAAAATTCACCAGGACTCATCAGATCACTTCGGCATTTGTAGAAAAAATGCTTTAACTTGCTCTGCTCATTCCACAGTCAAGTTGTAGCAACGAACGAACTTAGCTGAAAGTAGCTGTTTATTTGTTGGAAACATGTAATGGGATAATTGTACGAACGATATCTAATCTTCAAGAAACTGACCAAGCAAAAATTTGAGATCATTATGAATATGACAGAGAAGAGTGAAAACCTTTAGAGGTGAAGCATGAAACCAGGAACAATTTTAGAAAGTTAGAACAAGATCTGTTGTCTTAACCAAAACCTGCACAATCAAGAAACGATTCAAAACGGGCTTATTCGAAGCTTTAAAATGCAGTTTGTTTTGCGTTTTTTGTCATATCACCGATAGATACAAAAGATGTGAAAATTTCATTCAGCCAATAGAAATGAAAAAACGCAGTGCAGAATTTGTTGCACCATCCCAAACAAAAGAAATAGCCTTGTACACCATTCAACATGGCAATATGTTCCACGTTTTACATTGCATAATATAACATTTCTGCTGACACGCTTATATCACGAAACGACTTCATAAAACTGAAGAAGAATACACGTTTTCATTAAGAAAAGAAACTACATGGTCGCTTCATTATTTCGTGCAATGAAAACAGGGCCTATGAGAGGGGGGATCAGCAGGTNCATTGTTCCGGGGCCTGGCAGGTACGGACGGGTCCTAGACTGAAGAAACANTTGAGTGTTTGCTACTAACAANCTCGGAATAATGTAGCGAAATTAATCCCGGTGATAAAACTGGTTTGGCCTGATGGATTTGGTAAGCTAGTGTGATGTATTTCAATGTGAATTGCTGGCAGTGCATTTTTCTGATGTGATACATTATAATTATTAGCAGTTGTTATTTTTATTGAAATCGAATGTTTGCCTACTTTGTCGAAGGCATTCGCCATTACTGTCCCAGTCTGTCCACTGAATATTCCTTTACGTCTTTCATTTTCAAACATTTTCAAACAAATCTTTAATAAAAACTCTCTCTAATCAACCAAGAGTTTTAAACTAAGACGTACTTCAAATGAAATTTGTTTGGAAACATGCCAGTTCACAATACAATCTGATCTAACAGCACCAGTCCTCGAATGTTGCGCATATGTGTAAGATAAAAACTGAAAAGTTTCAAATTAACAGGTAACTGCTGTGCAGGATGCAAGTGCTTATAGTGCACCGCGAAGGTGTGCTGTGCGTTTTGATGATTGTTAAACTTGCGCGGCAAGCTGATACAAGGTCGAATCGAATGTGAGTTTAGGATTAGAGGACATACCCAGAAATCTGAAGGTTTCGAAACCAAACATCAGAAACTAACAGCTTCCGTATTTCGGCAGAATGTTTCAAAGCAGTGGTCGCCGCCTTGTGGCCCGTGTGGCTTGTGTGAATTATTTCGAAATGTTTGTATTAGCTTGAGATTATTCTTGGCAATTCCAGCTGAAGTAGCATCTGCTGAAAGATTTTTCAGCAAGCTTAACCTTCTAAAAAATTATTTGCGGTTTGCTATGTCACAAACTCGACTTGTTGTCCTAGCAAGGCTAAACATTGAGTCTAGCATTGCCACACAAGTTGATGTTGATAGCGTTATTAGAATTTTTGCAAAAAGAAAGCCAGAAGAGTGCTTATATAATGGTTAAGTGGTCTTTTTCTAATTTTTTCCTTGATAAGATTTTACTATGAACATGTAAAAGTCATGTTTAAAAAATTGTAATATTGTCACATTACTTGAATACCGGTATGTTTAACATAATGTTTCATATGATAAATAAACGAGCACTTCTTGTTGAAGTATCATTCACATTAGTTAGCCTCAATTTTTATTTATTTCAAAATAATTTTGCAACTCTTAGGACCCCGAAATGGGTTATGCTCCGCCTAAAAAGGTTTCTCTTAGAGACCCTGAATGAAAGAATGATATTGAAAGCATTGTTGCAAATCAAAAATTCAGAAAGATTTCTTTTTGTTTACATAAAGAGGATCATATTATAATAATAATCACAAATATGTGCTCTCGTTGCATTTGATGCACATGTGTCTTAGGTTTTGTGCGTTTCTCTACGTATATGCCTCTTAGTATTTTGTGCGTTCATAGAAAGTGATTTCAGGCAATTTTGTGCTGGTGATTCGATGCAACATCCTTGTTTATGAATAGAGTAGCAGTCAACATGATAGCTTGCTAGCATGTACCATGACGCTTGATTGCTGTTTCCGGTTGCGCCAGTGAACATTCGACGCTGCTGTTCGAAGTTAGTCTACGTTGAACTGCTGTGCGCTGCATCGCTTTGACTTCATGNTGTATCGGTGAGTTTGCTNTCAAAGAAAGTATTTAAAGTTATGAGTTCTTCTGGAAAGGTGCTTACAGACAAATTGGTGAGAACTTTCAAACCGCCTCGTTCCGCAATCTCAAGACTTCAGGTGGCTTTGTTGCTAGGTTAACCCGCGCTCCAGCAGAAAGTAGTTTGATTACTGAGCTGTAAGGCAGCGCAGCGCTTTAGAAAACAGCAATAGTTCTTCAGCACCCATGGAAATTTACTAAAGATTACGTCCCTACACTTGTGCAAAACAGGGGCATTGAGAAATCTGAAACTTGTTATTTAAAGCCCTTGATTCCGCATGAATTTGAATGTTGTCCGGTCGCTGATAGTGCTTTTAAAAATGATCAGTTGTGGCATGATAAAGCTGATTTGAAACGGAGTACAAAGTAGTAGGCTTCTATTCAGATGCATAAGGTATGTTTCAGTGGTTACAGATTGTCAACAGGAAGCAATAATTTGCAAAATATCGAAAGCACTGACTTGTATTCTAAGACAACAGATATAAGTGCAAAACTCTTCGTATTCTTTTTTGAAAGATATGACCCCTATGAGCTAAAATCTATACAGATTATACTTGATCTCAAGTATTTTAATTAATCTTTGCAGTGCATTTATTTTGATGTGAAGTCTATATTGGAGGTAAATCGTTTTGTAGTAACTTTTGACAAGGTTATATCTATATTTGAAGTTATTCTTTAGAAAAATAATAATATACCTTAAATTTTTTGCATACAGATTTAAGAGCACCAGACGCATTTCCAGTCCATTGTCATAGTCAAACATTTCAGGATAGTTTGAGATTTGTTCAAGAACAACTAGCGATGACCTTATTCCAACCAACATGTGAAATTAAATGTGTGTTTATTACTGTATTTTTTTTTGCTTGTCTGGTTGCATTAAGCGCTGCAGTACCTGATGCAGGACACAAACAGTTGGTCGAAGGTCTGAGTTTGTGAAGAGTTTCCGTCACAATATTTAAGAAAACAATCTAATATCTAACCAAGACCGTGCTTTGAAGGGCAATATCAATTCATGGATGTAGCAAATTGCACATATAAGACGGAATAATGAACCAAATACAATATATAAAAGTTATTAAAGGAAGTCTGTTGCGACAAGCAGAGGGAGTGATTCCTGGCGGGGAATTCACCAATCATCAGGACGATATCTCATTTTGGTAAGACCTCCATGAAATGGTTCAAGGACAACGAAAGTAGTAATAAAACTGCCTGGAAACTTTTCAATATGAATTCCAAAGAAACATTTCTGGGATATCCTAAAACATGAGATTCAATCAGAACCAATAACCACAAAATCAGAGCTGATGAGACAATCAATCATGGTTTCACAGCCACAAAGTAACCAGATTTTGCAAATCCATTAATAAAAGCAGTCCGGGCAAGAACAAAGCTTGGAAAACCACAATGCGCATAAGCGTCGGAAGGGGGCCAGGGGGGCCAAGCCCCCCTGGATTTTGAAATATTTAGAATAAAAGGTTGTTTTCTTAGTTTTGAGTGCGAAAAAACAAATTTCACCACTTTTGGCCCCCTCCTGGAAAAAAACTTCTGACGCCCATGACCATGGGAATAAGCCAAATACTGAACTACTCCAGCATTTTAATCAAATCATCTTCTTTGATTTTGTATCTTAGTGTTATTGACGTTGTGAATAAAAAGGACAATTATGTGAAACGAAACCCATGGAAAATTCTCCGGTACTGTAGAATAGAAATTTCTTTAACCATGCCTGCTGGATGTGATGGTGATTTTTTCTAATTACATGCAGCACGGATTCTCTAGCTAGTTTGGTCGATATTTTGGGTAGTTCTCTAAATACGTCCTAAATACTAAAAGACAAGGCAATGAGTTTGTCCAAACCGGCGAGAGTTGATGCACAACTTAGTGGGAAAAGAGAAATGAAGCCATAAGAATATTATTGGCGACTGTTTTGCTGATTGCATTGTGACATCAACAGGAACAAGCCTGAGGGGTGACTATGTGCAAATGCGTAAATTTCTAAAAAAGATACATTTAAATGCATTTTTATAACTGAGGGCATAATTGGGCAAAATAATTGGACAAAAAATGAAGGCAAAATAATTATTTTCAAACACACAATTGCAAGAAATATTTTCTTTTCTACTTTTAAAGTAACGATAGATTATTTTGCAGCAATGAGAACCGACACCGAAAATCTTCAAACATCTTCACTGTCCGTGTTAATAACATCTGAAGCAATTATTCCTTTCTAATTTCGTCTTTGACTTCCCTTGACGGCTTAACTACAACTGAAGCGGGGGCAATTTAAATGCAAATATGCGTTTGCTGTTCTAGTTTTGTCAACCCCGAAATTCTGTACAATTCGACTGGTTTCTATTCTTAACGAGAAGTGAGGTTTGGGGTCTGGTGAGGTAATTGCTAACAGCAAATTGATCTCTATCGAACAAAGGGTTGAACAAAAGGACTATGCTCAAAAGAGCAACTTGCCTAAGTGAGGACAAAATGTGATTGCTATTCTTGGAAAGCTATGTGCTTCACTTCCAAATCGATGTAACAACATCGCTTTGAGTCTGAAACAGCGGTGTAGGCGCTGGTGAGGGGGAAGGGGGTGCAAGCCCAACCCCAAAAATTTTGATTTGTCAACAATTTGGGCAAAGTCCTAAAAAAAGTTGGCAAAGAAGCTTCGAGATTTTTTAGGAATATTAATGAACTTAGACTTCTTTGTCATTGAGTGTATAAATAAAAGTTTACTTTGTCATAGAAAATACCTTAAATATATATAAAATCAACAATTTTTTTCTACTAACTTCGTGTTTTAGTTTGTGAGTGTTGATGAGTGACTGACTCACTTGAAAGTTTTGGCAAAGAAAGGCATTTCGTTTATGGGCTTTATTGATTGTACATTGTGGGAGTGGAGTGCTGAAAGGCATATACTTCATATTAGTAGAGTCTATACCAGGCAAGTACAGAAAGGTTGTGCTTTTAATATTAAGTGCAGTGGTTGGATGAACACGTTTCGACAAACTCAGTTCATTGCATGTTGCATATATGTCCTCGGCTTGGTGTGAGGTTTCATGTTGAAAGCAACAGCTGGAATGTGAATGGAACAGCAAACCTCAGACCTGTGAGGCATATGCTCAGAGTATTGAGCCAGTTGGCTTCTGACAATGTTCTTGCATAGCCTAGCTTACTTTTTCTCAGTTGGGTTGAAGTACCACATTTTCTGTTATCAAATTTTAAGTACCAAATTTTTCTGTGTTGAAGTACCAAATTTTCTGTGTAACGGCCACAGCAAGGTGTGCATGGCATGCAGCCGTAAGAAGGTTTGAAAGGCACATTCTGTCAGTGAAATACGCACGGTCAGTAAGTGTTACCTATGCAGTACTGACAAACGGAATCTGTACGCTGCGAAGGATTCGTTGTCGGCTTATGCTGTGTCTGTAGAATCAACAGCATAAAATCCATGCGATGTGCATACTCTGTCAAGATGTGTGCGTAGGGCATATGAAATGTTTGTCTGCAAGATACGCAAGTAGGTGTGTATGAAATATATAGGTAAGGTAAGATGTACACATTGGTTTTGAAGAAAGGAGAAGTATAGGTCTCGGTCCAGATTTATCTATAAGCTTAGTAGGGTCTACTTGGGTTGTCACACGTCGGGAATTTCCCGGACATGTCCAGAATTTGGTGCTAAAATCTATGTCCGGAAAAAATTTTAAAAAATGCTCTAATGTCCGGAATATTGACAGTTAATGATTTATGAATGCAAGAATAATTTATGAATGCAAGAAGGTTAAATATTCAGGAGTGGGAGAGAAAAACATGCCTTTTTGTATTTTATCGCTGTAGCGATTTGTGCAACAAATCTGTGATATTTTTATTCTGTGACTGTTTTGCCGTGGATTGGTAGTTGCAATAACATCCTGTAACAGGCGCCGTATAGCGTTTGTTTGTTGTCGCGAAAAGTAGCCATTGTGACTCTCAGGAATTTTACTTCTTCAAGCCTAGGGCCTCAAGATCCAAGGAGGTCACCAGTAACCTGTGGTGCGCATAGAGTCAATTTCTGGTGCAAGATGAGTTCAATAAATATTCGTCAACAATTCAGGTCGTAACTATTCACGAAATTTGTTTTTATTCAACCAATCCGATTTCGTGTTGCTAAGATCTCCGTGAATGTCAGCAAGATCAAGTCAATATGAAAGGCTATCGTGCTGTTATACTCACAACTCCGCTGGCGGTGTTTATTGAATCGTACAAATTGTTACATTTGAATCAGGTGAAGGACGTTGTGCAGGGGTGACCAAACCTGCTCTATGTATGAGCCGCATATCGTAAAATCCAAGTTACAAAGAGACGCAATAAAAAAAACTAAAAACACTAATTTATTTGCTATCTACGCTTCTGTGACATCAACTCTTTTAGGAACGACCTGCAAAAGTAATACTGTACGGCATGCTTGCTACCACAGCATTATTTTACAAAATTTCTACATTTTGCAGTAGAAATAAAAAACAAATATATAATTTTTGGAAAAGCTCAAAGAGCATGCAAAGGTTCGAAGAGCCGCGTGAGGCTCGCGCGCTGCAGTTTGGCCATCCCTGCCATATAGGTCTCCACCATCTAATAATTGTGAGAGCGACTGGTTATTTATTAATTTATTTATTTGATTCAGACTCATGGTTCATATCACAAGGGTAATCGAATAACACAAGAGGGAAAAAATGGTTAGTCATAGCGCATTACAGAGTATGTGTTAGATGGTAAATACCGTCAACACCTGAGAGAGCAACAAAAAACTGAAACCGCGCCTCAATTATAGCACCATTCGTTCATCGTCACACAGGAATCTGGCTGTGGTAGAAAAATGAAAACACTCTAAGTTCAGGTTTTGAGGTAAACGACTAACAAAAAAGTCTGATGGGGGTTCTCAGATGCGCACAAAAGTATGTAAATTGTTTTTATCAAGCTTGCAAATGTTTTTGCGAGATATTTAGCTTGAGGCTGCTAAATGTTTGTTTTTGGCGGTTGTATTTTACTAGTTATAAACTTACTATTTCCATGATTGGCTTGCACACATCGTCTACATGCTGGGGCTGACACAGAGGCGGATCCAGCCAGTAACTTTAGGGGTGGAGCGATTTCAGCAATATTTGGTTGTCAAGTCTCGTGACAGCTTCACTACTGTAAGAGAGAAAACGTATGCTTCACAAAACTGTTGTAACAAAACAATAGACGACGAAATGGCCTAATATCGTGAATGTTGTTTTCCAAATTGTAAAAAATTGTCGTGAATAAGGTTACTTTCGTAGGTTTTAGGGGAGCGATCGCCCCAATCTCCTCCCCCCCTTGGATCCGCCCCAATCTCCTCCCCCCCTTGGATCCGCCCCTGGGGTGATAGAAGAACGAAAATAAAATTGAGAAATACAATGGCCCATCATTGACGACGATGAGCTCGGCTCTTCTCCATGTTTTTCTGTGCAGCTTGTGGCTGACAGTGAACAACCATAACTCAAAGAGGCACACCATCTATTGCGGTCACCAGCAAGTGTTTCCCATGACTGTGGAGAGATGTGGAAGGCCACCATGTCTCGCTTGATGAGGGATTTACAGCGTAGCGTGGATCTGCCAGTTCTGCAAGGCGCGTTATGGAATTCGCCTTAGAGGATAACCTTGGGCAGGCGACCATCTCCCATACAATGAGCATGGCCCTGTAAGCGCAGACTACTAGGCTCATTCATATTAGCCCGAGTTACACGACAATTGATCGTTGGTTTAATGCGATTCCAATCATAGTTTTGCATAATACCCTGATGCATGGTCTCTGAATGGCTTTACAATTTCTACAATCGTTGCATGACTGTAGGTGAGTTCCCAGACTCCTGAAAAACTGTCGAAATCACACAAATCCCTAAAGTTCATCATCCAAGTTCTTCATCTGAATATAAACCATCTCTCTTCTCCTGGTATTACCAAAGTTATTTCGAAAAAGTTCTTTGCAGTAGATTCCACCCTTTTGATCGAACACAATATGATTAATAAAAGAAAATATAGTTTTAGAACGAATACCTCAACTGAATTAGCCGCTACAACCATTTATAGACTACTTAATAACTTTGACAAAAAATGTATTACCTGTTCTTTATTTTTAGATATATGGAAAGCTTTTGACTGTGACCACGATGTTTTACTTGATAAACTCTTCCACTATGGTGAAAGGGTTGTTTCAAAAAAAACTATTCACCGATTGTGTGCATAACAGAACGCAGTGCACCCAAATAAGGGTCTTTGAATTTCGAAAAAGACATCTTGTGGAGTCCCTCAAGGTGGTGTCTTTGGGCCTATACTTTTCCTTTGTTACGTCAATGATATCACACAAGCTTGCTCTTTTCATACTGCCTTATAAGCTGCTGATATTAATCTTTATATGTCCAATCCTTGTTTCAGTATTCTTCAAACAACTGTTTAACCTCGCATGTAAAATTGACCACTGGCTGGGTGCCAACATATTTTCTCTTAATTACTGTATAATAAGACTGACTTTGTGCTATTAAATTCTCTGGAACGTAACCATATCTCATTTAAAATTACTATCAGTAATCACAGCTTTTCACCCAAAGATAAACTGAAATAGCCTACCCGGGTGTTCTTCTTGACAATAACATAAAGCAAAGACACAAATATCAAGAGGTTGTTGAGTTTTGTCTAAATTTAAACATTACACAACACAATATGTACGGAAAGTTGTTTATAACTCATTATTTCATCCCTACGTCATTTACTCTATCCTCAATTGTGATCGTGATTCAAACGCAACCTTTCAACTTCTCATTACATTTCAAAATAAAGCTGTAACACTAATAAGACTAACTAACCATACCTCCTTGGAAGAATCTTCTAGCAAGCACGTTAACCATCGTATGCCTTCCTACACTCTATTCATACGTAGGTAAATTCATGCATTTATATTACAACGAGTTGCTGCCAAACAGTTTGGATGATTAATTCATTTCAATCAGCTCCATTCATTCTCACTCCCAAGACCATCCACTTCTAACAACGATCATAAGTTATTATCCAAAAATCAATATGGTTTTAGGCCTGAATTTGCAACAACGTCTGCAGTTGAGTATATTTACTCAAATCTAATGAGTACTGCTTATCAGTGGTGCAAGTGCTGGGGGTGCAAGTGCTGGGGATGCAAGTGCTGGGGTGCAAGTGCTGGGGGTGCAAGTACTACCCTTAAAGTTTTGATTTGTCGAAAATTCGGGCAAAATCTCAAAAAATTTGGACACAGATGTTTTGGGGTTCTCTGACAGTACAAAAAGAAATTATGCTTTTATTGTTATTGGGTGAATAAATAAAAATGGTTTTCATGCCATAAAAACACGTTAAGTATATATGAAATCAAAAAACTGTTTCTAGTAACTTTGTGTTTTTGTTTGTGGGAGTTGATGAGTCACTGACTCAATCGAAAATTTCGACATAAATAATGTAATTAGGTCATTTAATTTGTGTGCTTTGTACACTGCGGAAATAGAATACGCTGTAGGGGACCTGCTTCATATTAGCAGAATCCAGGCTAGGCAAGTGCAGCCTGGGACAAAGGTTTAGGGACACTTCGCATTTTGCTATAATTATTTGTGTAAAACGCCATAACTTTTGTTTCACCCAATGCTTTCACATGATTTTTGTATTTTATAATTTATTAGTTACTTAACACAGTTAAAAACGTGACAAGCTTACACAGATTTGAAAAAATTCGTTTGCAATTAATATTTTGTGTGACCATCCTCGTTTTTGATGACTTCTTGCCAGTGACGTGCCATGCTGTCTATCAGTTTGCAGCAATAATATGGATAGATGTCTCTAAACCGAACTCCTTTAATTGCTGTTTGAAGTGCATTAAGGCTTAATGGATGCTTTTCTGAAACTTTCTTCTTCACACACTTCCACAAGTTTTTTAAAGGATTCAAATTCGGGTCGTTTCCTGGCCACCCCAACCTTTGGATACGTTTTTGCTCTAAAGAAATTCTTCACTTCCTTGCTGTGATGACATGGAGCACCATCATGCATGAACATTTCGCATATGTGGACTCTCATGTGGAGCTCAAGCTCGCTCTTTAGGAAATTAACTTTTTCACTGCTCATGGTGGTTTCCGGTGCCAAAAACTGAAGTCCAGTTGTCCCCTGGATGACATCGCTCCGATATCATTTGACTAGGGGGGTGTTTCACTGTTGGGGTAATGTACTTTTCCTCGTAACATGTTCCAATAGACCCCCAAACCCGATATCTTTGCACAGAAAACTGCTGTACAGTAGACTCGTCCGAAAAATGTACCTTTTTCCACATGTCTATGTCCCAGATGGAATGTCTCTTGGCGAAATCAGTACGTTTTTTCTTCATCGCTTGAGTCAAGCTTGGTTTTCGGGCTGGCTTGCACGATTTGAGGCCAAAATCCAGAGACAACTGCGTTGAATCTTTTGGCATTGACTACTGTGCCTCTTTCCATTCCTTTAGCCTGACTTTTCATGGAAGAACTCATTGGAAAGCGAATAACTACCTGATGCATGACACGGTCTTCTCTGCAGCTGGAAACCCTTGGTCGGCCAGACCTTTTTCTGTCCGTGAAAGTGCCCTCATTTTGATATTTCATGATTGCACTGTGCCTAGCTGTTTTGCTATCCTTCACCTTCGCGATTTGACTTACAGAAAAGTTTAAATTGCGTGAGGTTACAATTAGAGCCCGTTTTTCAGTGTTAAGTGATGTTTTTTGCCCATTTTTAGCACTTAACGATTTACCCGATTTTGACTAAAACACATCCTTGCCAGCATCTTTTTGAACTGGACACGAAAAGACATTGCAATACAAAGTTTCTACAATAACACAATAGCACAATAATGCATTATGACACCACTGTACTTATTACTCATGAGTTATGAGCATTTAAAGCTACACTTTTCGGTTTTGTGCAGTGTCATTAAACTTTTATTCCAGGGTGTAAAGAAAATCTTTTTTCTTAATTTTTACTGGAGTGTTTGGATGGACAAATTTTGCCATATAGTTAGTTCATAATGAAAATCACGGCCAATGAAAGCGATACAAACGACATATTGCAAACGTTCCGATAACTCCTGTTATCATCATCAGTGCACTGCAAATTGAACTGCAGTGATCATGTAACGCGATCACTGCAGTTCCATTTGCAATGCACTGTTGATGTTAACAGGAGTTATCGAAACGTTTGCAATATGTCATTTTAATTGTTTCCATTGGCCGTGATTTACATTATAAGGCTATTTGTCACTTGCACTTTTCGTGTATCATAGTTAGTTCATGTTCAATAGATGTACAGTTGAACAGACATACTTGTGAAACATTAATTTGGTTGAAGTCATGTCTTACCTCACACTGTGTGTTTTCATTCTGGCAGTATCACTCCTTTAGCTAAATCTTCATACAACGTATTTTCAGATCAGTGTTTAATAGTTATTTTTTAACTTTGGGTCTTGTTCAAATCATGCCAGTTCAAACTTGACAAAAAAGGAGGTATTGTTCCTCCATTAACATTTCGCACTGTGGATTATCAGACCGCAGCTCAGTCGCCAATTTGTAAGGTTTGCGTCTCATTGAAATGCCTTAAATTGCGTTTTCACCATATCTGTGTTGTTCCTTGGAGTTGGCACTTCACACTACACATCTCAGTCTAGTGTTCCCTGTTAGGTTGCTATTTGGGAAAATTTGTTGTCTTCAAGCCATGGCAGGTGATGTTTTAGTTTAGGCTATGTTTTCATGAAGGTTGTATTGTTACTTTTGACTGATTTCTCATCCTCGGTATTTTCAGATAAATGTTTATTGTTTTAATGCGATTTTTTAACTTTTGCAATTTTTAGAACTAGTGGAAGTTTCAAATTGAATCGGAGCTCTTGCTTCGTCCTTACTAGCAAGAGCTTCGATTCAATTTGAAACTTTAGTTGCAGGTAGATCAAGTAATATTAGTAATATTTTGCATGTTATTCTTGGATTCTGCTTTTTTAAATACTCTTATCATAACTACGTCAGAACATCTGTATAGCCCAGTGGTCCTTAAAGTTTTAACGCCTCAATACCCTTAAGTCAAATTTTCGTCAATCTGGATCCACCTTTTCAACAGAGTTTAATGACAAAAAACTGTAAGAAACAAAACCGAACTGGTAAATAAAACAGAACAAAGTCAACGAGACTCACATCAAAGTTAAAGTTCTTAGAAATGAAGACTTGAGTCCGGATTTCGACTTTGCTTCTCAACACTGTTGATTACCCCAAACACCTAATCTCAATACCCCTGGATTGGGTTTATACTTGAAGAACCCCTGGCATAGCATTTGTTGGTATTATGTTCGGTGATTAAATAAACTGCTAAGGTTTTTGCGTGTACTTGCATGCGCTACGTATGCAACATGCTTAGAACTTAACTGGATCCTAAATACGTTTAGTTTTGCACTTTTATGCATTGTTCACCTATTATTTATTACGCATTTTGGTCGTGGTTGAATTCATGCAAAATATTAACGGCGTCTGAGAAGTGAAATGTGTGGCAACATGTTAAAGGAAAATATAATGTATCAACCGCTACACAAAAGTTATAGAGGGAGGGTTTGTCGCATCAACGTTTTTTGACGATTTTTCTTCAAATTTGAGAAAAATATCCTTCGCATTACCAAAACATTGCCTACTCTTACATCTATGATGCTGATAATGGTTTATCTTATTGCTCCATATTTCTTGATTTGTCAAAAGCATTTGAAACCATTAATCACAGCGTGCTATTTGTTAAATTTCATCGCAACTTTGGCATTGGAGGAATTCCTTTACAATTATTTTGCAGCTATCAAGTCCGAATGCAAATAAATTGTAAAGCTGGAAAATGTGCAATCTGGTTTAGTTGGTATGTGTTCTGGGACCGATTTTATTTATCATGTATCTTTATATATTGCCAACTACGTTGTTAATTGCCAAGCAATCTGGAATCAATGCAGAAGATAACAATGACTCTTTGAGAAACGTCGTAACGATGGAGAACCACTATCAGCGGAATAAACTACAAAAGTAGTTTGAAACTTCAAAAAAGTTTGGATTTCAGATCAAATCAATAGAAAGAATAGCTCTGCTGCTGGAAAAACTTTTGCGATGAACGTGCCACTAAGTGGTGTGCTGGTTGTTGTAACAGATCAAAAAACTTCAATTATTATCTGGTTTCTGTAGATAAACAAAACGTTTTGAAAATTGTTTGGTGGTTTTGCCTAAAAAATTATAGCAGTGTTCATGAGGTTAAAAATCATGTACAGTAGAACTCCGATTATCCGAACTAATTAAAACCAGGGGTGGTTCGGATAAGTGAATTGTTCGGATAATCGAACAACATGTAATATTATGAAATTAGATCATATACAGAACATTACAAAGTACAGTACACACACAGTACATTGTTATTTATTGTATATTATTAGCAGTGGCAGTATAG
>JGI24021J15306_10006797_pt1 | contig 13855 bp, 5 predicted proteins | sample Ectturendosymbi1_FD_15306 | JGI IMG/M metagenome (IMG submission 15306) | reverse complement strand
TCCTTACTCGTTGTACAATGTGTTACTGTAATGAGCATAAATTAACAGCGCTCCAAGTTATGAGACCGGAGCAAAACACAGCACTCAACGCTAAGACAGAGAAGTTCATAACTGCAAAAATATCCGGCAACGCGTTAAAACAGGGGAGTAGAACACACTCAATGCTACGTCAGAGCAGTTCACAACTGCAAAAACACAGTATAAGCAGGGACGTAGTTCTAGCAAAAAAGGTGTGAGAACGCATCCAAAAAATAGCCATTTTTAAAGCAGCTTCAAAGACATCTTCAAACAAAACGTGAAAAAGGTGTGGGAACGCCGTTCCCATGCATTCCCGTCCCACAACACCTCTGAGTATAAGGCTGCGCATTATAACAGTGGAGCAAAGCACACTCAACACCACGACAGGACAGTTCAAAACTGCGAAAACATCAGGCCGCTCAAATGTCTCCTAAATAACAATCGAGCATAGAATGTATGAGGCTGAGATGGCGGACACCGAGGTTGACAGTTTGAAACTTGCTAAACTACACAAGTATTGAGAATGCGCATGAAGTACGCAAGAAACATTTCGTCTGTTATATGTAGGCCTACAACTACTGGGGGGACAGAACAGATATGGGCTTGTGTGAGCCGTTATGATCAATCCGCCTGAATTGCCAATGAATGACAAAGCTGGAAATGTATTAGCACATCCAGGGTCGTCACATCAAACAACGAAACGGAAAACTAGTGATGCATGCACGCATCAAAAAGTCAGCTTAATCAAGCAAATTGAAGTAGGAAGTTTTTTAATTTTGTTCAGAAAATCAATTAAACGTCCATAATTACTTTTCAACAGGGACGCCGAAAAGACTGAGCATGACGAGGCATTGGCCCCTGCCCTTACAAAAGAAAGGCAACGAGGGTGGTGGTGCCTTTTTGATGACACTATCATAGGTAATTTCATGGTTTATCAAGAACGTTTTGAAACAAAATCATTGTTGCTATTCTCGCACCCAGAAAATTGAAAATGGTTTTCTACAAATTCGGCTATTATTTTTGAGTTAACATCGTTTCTGAAACAAAAACAAATATAATTGGTAACGACGTTTTGTTTTTTATACGCTTAAATTGCCCTCAACTTTTCTTCTGCCCCACTGCTTTGCCGTTGCTCCGGCGTCCCTGTCTTTCAATCCTTTTTTGTTGCTTTTCCTTGATCGCACGATCTGGAACAAGTCACGTCACTATCAGCTTGATTGGGTGTGCGCTGCACATGTAGAGCATAGGTCTCTGGCATTGAAGAATGTGAGGATTACTGGCGCTTGAAATACGTAAAAACTAGTATTGACCTAAAAACAAGTTTTGAAAAATCAAATCCATGCAGCATGTGTTAGCAATCTTACAATAGGAAAAATCATCTAGTTACACAGCATTTTAATTTTTGTAATTTTACTCTTTGATGCCCCCTTGGCTTGGATGCCCGGGGCCGTCGCCCCGTCCCCCTCTGCACGCCACTGCCACTGTCTCACTCAAAGTGTTGCTGATTAGTTTGAGAGAGTAAATTAATGAAAAAATCTTAGTGTCACATCTTGTTGGAGTGGCTTTTCTTTTGAGGTAACTAGTTGAAAGGTTTTATTTATCTTTTACCGACACTTTGTTCTGTAGCAGAAGAAAAATAGGTCTAGCTGGTTGATAAACTTATTATTTTGCTGTAAAACTCGATTTGTTTGTGATGCTCATCTCGGTGCTTATCTTTTTTGTGATTTTTGGTGGGAAGGAAATTAAACTGTCAGAGCTTTGTTTGGGAGGAATAAGCAAAAACGTTGAGAACCACTGAAAAGACGATTTTATCAATCCATCTGTTATGTGAGCTCACCGCACTAGAAGCATGCTGTGTGCACACAGCTTTAGGGACACATCACATGCAAACTGAGCAAGAGGAAAAGAATAAGGAGAGTTGGCTTGTCGTTACTATTCCGTTACTCCATAAAGATCGTACTTAAAGTCCTGAAGACATCATCTTTCTATTAATTAATTGCCTAGGCCTGATAAAATCCAATCAGTCTCGACAAGACTAACTTTATGGTTTTAATTGTAATTAAACCACTAAGTTTCAAGGGCAGACGTTTTGCCAGATGCTACGCGGCATATTTCTCGAGAACCTTGACATTTAACTTGGACAGAAACCTATTTTCAAAACACAGCTGACCTTTGACAATTCAAATAAATCGGGCAAGTCGCGTGACAGCGATTATATTATTCAAGAAAGAACATAATGCTGACTATTATTGTCTTCCTATATCACCTTTTATTCGCTTTTCTGTGTATTGCAAGTTACGGCTTTGACAGCGTGACATTTAATGACAATTTGTTACAGAAATCGCCAACGAAAAACGTGAAAGGCTCATACTGAGGTTCAGTTGAATGTTCACTATTGCCCTTGTGTCGAAGAACATAGCGCCTGGGTCCCTGCATGAGAACATGGAGCATGACGTAGCCAGGAAGACTACAGTACGTACATAGCTTGTTAGAATCATGTGTAGAAAAGTAGTATATTGCAAGACGTATCAAATGATGTAGAAAAACTAGAGCAAATCGCATAAAATGACTAAAATACTATAAACACACTATTTAAACTATGTCCACGTATCGACAGTATTAACTCTGGGAAGGCTCCAACTTATCGGAAAGCAGCTTAGCAAGATATACTGGTTGAATTATAAATAGCGTGTGCGTTGCCATATCTCCTGACAAAAAGGATGCAGACGTTTTTCAGCAAATCTATCTTTTGCTGTGTTTTGGCCATTTTCTGTTATGACAGATCATGCATTACTTTAAACTTTTGACGTTTGTAAACAAAACATATCGGAGGAACCCCGAAAAAGTCGGTGCTGATCGCAAACAGTTTTACCGGGAGTAGAAAATTAGCAAACAGTAGAATTTCAATACTTTAGCCAATCGTTTGTATGGAAATGCAGAAATACCTACTACAGCGAAAATCTTATTCTGTAGAATTCGAGACAGAAACAAGTATGAGCCAGTTCACACAATTTAATTTGTTTTTGAACGACATTATTGTGTCTGGGTCGCGATCACCCCAAATCGGCCCTAACTATGGAGGCCATGCGCAACGTTGATTGTATTTTTTGTCTATTTCCGCGTTTTTGCACTGCAACAAAATCAATTGAAAACAGAATGTAATCCGCAGAAATCAGAATGTTTGCGAATGACCCCAAACGGTCTGCTTTGAGTGAGTAACTTTCCATTGTTCGCAATGTTATGTCAATGCCCGGTTCTGATGACGATTTGAAATAACAATGAACGAAATAAAGCTAGTTTTTCTGTCTTTGTGATAAACAGCAAAAGACTATTTGCAGAAAAGTGTGTACAAACTGTAATTGTACGGTTATCCTGTAAATTGACTTCCACGCCCAACAACAGTGCAATGAGACTGCGTTTTGGCTGAAGCAGCTTGTAAAACGATCAGATTTTTTGCTATCCTCACAAAGCCAATTGGGGTCTAAGATTAACCGGGTTGGGTTAATGTAAATACACGCTCCGTTACAATCTATGAGGACACACGAGAAAAACAAAGGGTTTTAGTAACACAAGAGATATCATCTTTCTCAATGGGCTATAAATAAAATTAAAAAATAATGCGAAGACAAACTGCACGAATGAGTGCAACAGCAGTGCAGAACCGTCGTTTGGTCTTCTTGGTGAGAGAACAGGATGATAAAAGCAGACGTCTGTCAAGTTGAGGACAAGGAGCTTTGTCGCTGTTTTTGCGCAGCTATCTAGCGACCTGCTCATTAAAAGCTCACAGTCAGTTTGTGCGTTCGATGGCATCTACCCACGCAACGCCGTACCATGCACGCGCAGTCACGTGACCACGCTCGTAGTGGCCTGATTAACAGGTTGCAATTGATTAGTCAACGCCAGCTTCCGCCAAGTATTTTTAGACTGCGTCGCCACCCAAAACAGATGGCGTTCTAAGAAACATTACCGGGAAACAAGAATTGGTGCTACGTGTGCAACTCGTCTTACGCATGATCACGTTATCTTTAAAGGTTTGTTGTTAATCTGGATTCACATGTTTTCGAATCTGCCAAGATTTGACGAAAAACCACAAAACTGAAGCTTTACATCGGAATGGAAAGTGCAAGCTGATCATCGACCGTGAAATGCTTTGCTTTATTACCACAGCTTCAGTGACTTGCCCAAAATTAACTTTCCTTCAAAACTCGTCCCTTTCCTCATCATGTTGTGGCTGCGACAGAACAACAATCCTTGTCGGCACCCACAACACAACAGAAGCCAAATTCCTGATAAGTTTTGAGAAAAAGTAGGCTGAAAAATATTGTCATAAGAGCAATGTACGTACGGAGTCTCCTACGATCCGACCAAAAACACAAAACCAAGCCGTTCTAGCGTCTCGAACATTAACGCATTTTGAGTCTCGATGAGGATTTTGAGACATTTGAATAACATATAGGTTTTATTTCAATGTTAGAAATTATTACGGTACCAGTGCAATGATTCACTTTTTCTCCGGTAGGCCAGGATGTTTCTGAACACGGAGGCAAATTTGATCAAACTGCTGTCTGAAAGTAGTCTGTGCTCCGTTAAAACAAGTTTTTACACGCTGTTATTGACCATCACGATAACTCTACGTCCTGTATCCCAATGCATCAATAAGTATATTTTACTTCCATCACGTATTTTACAAATAGACCATCATCTATCATCAATTTTTGCAGCATGTTTTGTTTTTAGCTTGCATGCAGTAGTCGTATGCAGTGCATGGACATGGTCCGTTTTTTCTCAATAAATTTTTTCCTTACTTTTACGAGATATACTCGGACGGGCAGGTTGCAGTCACAACCAGCTGATATTTTCGGGGGTGGGGGGCAGAATGATTGTAACTTNTTGTTGTACTTAACAGCTCAACATGTTTTTGAAATTTCGAGGGGAGGGGAAATTGCCCGCCCGCCGATGGGTTAACTTTCAATTGCGGCCTATCAAAGGGAAGTGTGACTTTTGTTGTAACTGCGTATATTATTATAGTAACATCTTGAACTTACATGAAAGAGCTGCGAGGTTGAAGAGCTGCATGCTCACAAGGAGAATTCGCAAGTTTGAACCAAGTAACCTTTTTTCTATTTAACTTTTAAGAGCTTACAAACGTGTAACTGGTGCAGATGCTTTTGCTCTAAATCTCTGTTACTTTCACTTGCCGAGGAATGGATGTTATAATACTAAAAAACCAACAAATTTCTTTAAAATTTTATCTTGCAAAAATCTTCAGGTTTCTCATTGGTAGTGGTATATTCACATAAAACCAGTAAAGTTAAATAATAAGGAAAGAGCAAAAATCAAAAGAAGTTGTTTATTTGAAATCTCTACATTATTTTATCGTCTGTTAAATATCCTGCGAAAGAAAATCCCTCACCCTGATTTATCCCTCACCCTGATTTATCGTACTGCTACGAGATAAATACTTTTTTAGTGTCCTAAATCACACACATGTTGCATTCTACAGCAGTTCTTTTACGTATGTTAACCTTGGGAAAACAAGATTATGAGAGTTTGAATGGGTTAATAAAGCAATGTCATATGCTTGTTACAAAACTGTCGCGCAGTTCTTGGCGCCCTGGCTGTCATTTGTTTTCAAAGCCTTTTTGCGTAAAGCTAATTTCAAACTGTTCGTCACTCACAGCTCCCTACAAATGATCACGTGATGTGTTTCCGGCCTTCATCAAACGGAAAGATTGGTCATTGTTACAGATGCTAAATTAATGCCGGAAAACACGTTTGAGGTTAGACTAAGATGAAATTTCAGTATGAAACTGAAACTACACAAGCGTTAGACAAACTACATATGATGTGCATGCTTTCTGTGAAAAGACAACTCAACACAAGTATATTGGAAAGAATCGGATTCTTCATCGGCTGGAGTGGATCTTCAACCAGTTACCATCATGATGACTGCAAATGTAAAATGTTTCCTGCCGTTTTTATCATTCCGTTTTTGGGCAGAAGAAAATCACTTCGTCTGCTTATTCATAACGAAACGATAACTTAGTTCATTTTGATTTAGAAATTTCTACAAATTGCTCAGACCTGCTGGAAAGTTAATTGTGTCACTAATCAAAATACTAGAGACGAATAAAATTTACAAAAGGGCAGCGCCTGCCCAATGCCACCTTTTTCTGCGGCACCATGTTATTGACCACGCTATCAAAAAAGCACTTGTAGCTACGTCAAGCTTTGTGTGCGTCAAGCCGACCAACTGCCTATACTTCTTGATCAGAATCTTGCAACCTGCTGTTATCAGCTGAACCGAGCTGACCGAAAAACAGTTTGCAAAGTTGTGGTTTTTGCCATTTAACGTCGATTGCCAACTTTATCAGCACAACCTTCAAACCAGAAATGAAACCAAGCTTAAAGGTTTGTTCTTGTTCTCAGCGTAAAGGTCATGTCAAAGTTAACAATCAAACCAGTTGCGCTCCCACCGCCAAGGTCAACACTTAATTCTCCGTACGTCGTCGAAGCGGGGCGAGGTAATCGGATGAAAAAGAATATTGCGATGGGGGCGTGACTGCGCAATGCGTTGAGGCGTGAACAAAACACTCGACTGGTGCCAGGCGCAGAGTTTCACCAGGCACTGATGTTCACTTAGGATTACATACCGACAAATGGCAATTTTGCGTACACCTGTCTCTCACGCAGCTAATTGGCGTTACCGGTTGAAGCGGTTATGAGAACGCAAACTATGTCAGATTAGGTAATACGTCCACGACGACGCTGATATGCGAACGAAGTGCCTTCTTCCAAGCTGCGTAAAAAGAATTCGTACCAAGTGAAAATTTGCAAATTGATGCCACGTCTGTCTATAAGAACCTGGGAGTAATCTGATTGGGTTTAAATCAATTTAAAACGTCTAGTGATCCACTATTATTCAGGAAGAGGTTATATATAAGGGTGTCTCGTTGTTGCCGAGGCATTGGGCGGAATCCGTGAACCTTGCCAAGGCCAAAGCGCTTTTGCGATGGTCTATAGAACTGTAAACATTACCGAGAACGCTGCTATGATTTCGTGACGTCCCTACCTCGTCGTTGTGCTGTCGTGTTTGCCACCGGTGCTGGTCTCACATGAAAGCGAAGATCGTTTTGACAAATGTATTCGCCCTGACGTTCGTGACTGCGTTTCTGCCTTCGGGTTGAGATCGGTGGGCTGGTGATCGCGACGTCTGCAGCCCGTTGGCTTGTTCATCTCGACCGCAACCATAAACAGAGCAGTGTTCGGCGATGTAATCTCTGTCTCGTGTTTAAAGCCACACCCGATCCTGCGGGGCTGAGACCACGAACTTGCCAGAGCCACACAGCCGTGACTTACGTCACCATATGGCGGGATTTCGGTCTTGTCACCTGCATTCCGTTCAGCTCTTCCAGACTGAAACAAGGAAAACTAGTTAGTTATCGTTTTCGTTAACATATTACAGCTTTAGTACTTTTGTATATATGCGATTTTCTGTGTATCAACATTAGACAATCTAATGGCAAACATATTGCAACCTTCGAAAATTTCCGCAACTTTGTTTGCATCAAAGTTTTTTTTGCTGAGAAAGGATTCTTTTTGACAGATACTGTTTCCGCTTTTTTGTGTCAGAAACAATTGTGTTCGTCGAAACGCCAAGCTCTTAGCTCTTAGGAGAGCTCCAACCGGAATAAGAACGACATTAACAGAGGAATCGACTAATCGCACAGCTGGTTTCATAACTGTGTTAATAGCAAGCGACTGACCCAAGCTGAAGCAAATAACTTTTATTTGGGGTCAAAATAATTTACTTTGCATTTGCGCACAGGCGCTTTGAGATGTGATTCAACGACCCAAGGAAGTTATTGTAAGTTATTTTCATGTCCTGGCACAGAGCAATGATTCGGTGATCCCATCAAATGGGATTGCATTTGTGGAAGTTGGTTGATCGAGATACCTGTAACTATTCACGGTAATTGTTTGTCAGCAATTCTCGACATGATCAATCTTTATGTCACACTTATCGCTGCTTTTTTGACATATTCGTAGACAGCTATCTGTGCCAATCGGAAAGGAAAATCAAAGACTTTCATCTTATACCAGGCAAATTCTTAGCAACTGGCGCTTTCATCANATCAGCAGNAAAAAAACAATCCGTAACGCGATGCTCAGAAAGATATTGCTCGCNACAATCCCTCCCGTGGTGAGGTGCAATTGATGGCCGCATGCCAAACAAGAAGGGCTTTCTGCTTCNCAGAACTAACACAATAGTCGCACCGTAAACAGATGTAGGAATTCCCCGCGCTTCGCTATAACGGGATTGAGCCCTGTTTTTGAGACGGTTGTTTTACTTTCAGGGCCACTTGCTGCAAACGCACTGTTGGCAGCTTTAAGGATAAACTTTATTGGTCAGACTTGCTATAAACTGACTGTTTTTCGGGAGAGCACAAGTTGTCTTTCCACATACCATGGAAGAAAACACACAATTCTTCTACTGTGATTCACTGCAAGGTGCATTCCTGTGCTTCTTCCGATTAGCGTGTGGGCAAGAAGTGGATTAATTGATTTCGGGCATCTTCTCGTTACTCAGTGTCAAAGTATAGCAACCAATTCAGGCGGATCAAAGGCTGATAAGGCACAAGTTCGTAGAACCGCTGAAACCGGAATTGCTTAGATCAGCTAAAGCAAGAAACCTATAGCTGCAGTTCGTACCGCCTGTGCAAGAATAAATGTCCGGGGAGTTTTGAGAACGGCACGTTTTCAAGCGTTTTGAGATGGTGTCTTCACAGTTTTGGCGCTTGTGGCATGTATGAGGCAGGTTTGAGGAAGAGGCGACCTATAAGATCATTTACATGTTCTGCAAATGCTCTGTGCAATAGCGCCGCGGGCTCGACAATATTTTGGACTACACACATTACTCGCCAAGCTTTGGAATTGTTTTTCTCACGTGTTGTCAAATGGATCTATTTTTGGTCCACGCATGTATTTCATTTTGCTCTTATCACCACCGCACGCATGAAAGGTAAAATCCATCTTGGCCCATAAGCAAACTTTGCGGCAGTGACGGGATAAATGGCATTATAAACTGTTGTGCTGCTTTTACTGTTGACCACAGCTCATCCTCACATGTTAACTGTTAATGTGGTAGGCAGATAAAAGGAACTGCGACTTGAGAGAGTGCAAAATTATTTTAATCCTGTACGAAACAGTGTTTGTTAGTCACCCTTCCAAAGAGACTCGGAGCAAAAAAAATTGTAGGTTACTGCGTCTTCCTTTTCCCACTCCTTAGTTTAGTTAGACACTAAAATTTGTTAACTACAGCGACGACTGCAGAAGCTATTTCACTTACTTTTCTTATTCAGAAAACCACAATCGCATCTAGATTGAATTAGAACAGACAAAAAGCGACTTGGAATGTGATCAATATATGATGAACCAAGTGTTAAAGCTGTGCAGATTGCATAGTTTTGCAGTAAAAATGATTTTTATTATTTGATTACGTCGTTCGCTTACTTAAATTGTAAGCATGCTACCAAGACGTTGCGCGGCACACACCAGAAATGTTACGCATTTGTCCTGAATTATATTATGCTCGGCCGCAAATGGTTAAAGATTTAGAATTTTCTGTGTGTCTTAAATGCCACATAAAATATTGGACGATTTCGAACAATATATTTTTGTTGCAATCTCGGTGTAACGCTTCGTTAACTTTTTCTCACCGTCGGTAACATATTTCATGGTTCATGCTTCAGCAACGCTTGGTACACATAACATATGCAATGGCAACAAGTTTGTAGAAGGGTTTGCTTACAGATAAAGCTGCCGTCGAACACTCAGTTCCATTATAATTTACACCTTAGAATTTAGTTTTAATTTTTTTGTTGAAATCAGGTTTGAATGCTTTGTGTGCAGATATGGGCCTCACAAACAAGATTATCATGCACTTGAAGTCTGAAAGGTTTGGCAAACAGTTTTCGCAGTTACTGCGGATTTTTATGGTGAAACATAGAGTTTTCACAAGAGAATGCATGTTTTTATGAAGGTTAGGCTTATCTATACGTCATCTTTAGCAATGCATAACGTCAGAGTAAAATCAGTCCACAAAAATCTTAAAGTATGCATTGATGCGCGTTACTGGTGTGTTTTGTGAAAAAGGTTATTATGTATTATTGCACAACATATAACAGTAAAGTAGTTGGAGACCCACGAACATTGAAGACTGTTTCATTTTCATGCAGCAATGTCAAACCGTGTCAAACAAGTTTCCTTTGCCCCACCACATTTCCCTATGTTTTAATTCCTCAAAACAAAATTGGTATACGGATGTACTTCAAATAGTTGACCTGCCTGATGCATGTTTGTTTATTCGAACCGCCAAATTTCCTTCACGCATTACATCAGTTTCTTTATTTCGACCTGTTTCCGCATAAAAAAAACAATGGGTATTATACGAGTACATGTTTCATTCAAACATTTTTGTGGTTTATACAATTAAAAAGACTGAGAGTTACATGTAATTCATTTCATTATTTTGACAAATACAATTGTCTAGATATGATTTCATGTCACTTTTTCATCATTAGCTATTCTTTAGAGATCGCATTAAATGCATCTCGGCAGTTTCGTAAGATTGGTTAAGCGGCTATACGGCAAGGAATAAGAATACCCTGAATAAACTGGTCGTGTTATCGTTCTTATATTCCAGTTTGACTTTTTTGAATGAGGGCATTCACCATAAGGAGAGTATGGCAAAAGCTCAAGTTTGTGGAGACGTTGATGTGTTCATAAAAATAAATGTTATGATCACTGAAGAGCAGGTTCAGCCCATTGATGCAGTCAAACGTTACAAACATATCGTCCAAATAACGCAGCACGTTTGGCGTGTCCGGAATCATAGTTCTGTCAGAGACTGTTGATATAACAGGATAAACGAATTCACTATCACGTAGGAAAGCAGAGGAGCAATAATTCACTTCATAGAAACAGTATCAATTTCTCTGAACTCAGCATTGAACTGAAACACGGTGGTTCTTTAAACCCATTTCAAAAATATTTTCATCCGTCTTTGCTTAATACTTTGAAGACGTGCGCAAGAACCATGAAATAGCAATGTATTTCAAAGTCGACTGTAAGCTATAAAAAGATTGCAGTGAAAAACGTCTTGACATAAAATTCCATTACATTATACACAGGGACGTAGATCAGTCCTCTTTCTTTATCAACAAATTTGGCGCATCTCTCAGATGTAAACGATTTGGAGCCAAGCAGCTGAGAACAGTTAGGTAGTTTTTTGTTTGAAGTTACTCACAACTTAAATCATAAGTCTCATGGAATTGTCAGTTTTAATTCTTTTGCACAAAGCAAAAGAGTGGGATTTGAAGTTGTTTGCTTGTAACATTTTTTTAAATTTAATTTTACATTAACCGCTGATATTTTGGTTAGATTCCGCAGATTGTCGCCATTATTGCTTGGATAAATGTATGTGCTGTTGCCGCAGACGTCTTTCATTCTTTTGCACATTGCTACCTCCACTTGCTGTAGCCGCGTTCTTGCCTTTATCTGACTTGTACGAACTGCAGCTGTGACTAGGTATGGATTCCAGCACTTGTATGAACTCTTCTATAAGCACATTTTAGCGTGATACTCCTTTTTTTTATTAGAAGAAGGCGGATATACAACTATTTTGAAAGTTTAGCAATAAAAGCTGCACAAAATAACTTCAAGTAACATAAATCTCTTTAATTCGCTGAAGTCTTTTTCCAACTCAAACTTGATCGTTGTTGCAAGGTTGAGGTAATGTGAATGAAAACGAAATTTTCACTGGGTTGGCATGGCGAACTTAACAGGATAACGTAGCCTTTACCAAAGGCTTGCAATTGAGATCTTCATGCAATTTGAACAAGAATTTTAACGAACAAATCGTCTGTTTTTTGACGTGAAATAGCATGACTTTCATGTTTTATTGGTCAGTTTTAGTATCTTTGGCCGCATATTCACCAATTTAGCAACAGCCGCATATAGGCTCAGACAAAAAATAACTGTAATGGGTTGCAAACGTAACGCACGTATTACTGTAGAAAATAGCAAATTTATACTTCGTGTTGTGAGTCAGTGAATGATGTGTGTACATACATACACATCCGGAAGGTAGCACTTCACGCTTAGAATAAGCTATGTTATCCTGTTTGGTTGCCACTTTGCCAACTTCCTGCACTTATAAAAGAAGATAAATTAGATTTTAAGGTACTATCTCAACGATCATTCAAAGACTACAAAAACACTATCTTAACAATGCGTTGAAAAAGAGGCTTTTTCAAAAATTCTAAAACGTTTTGGGAAAAAACAACGCAGAGACGTTAACACAGCTTAGCAACAACGCCATTTGTGCTGCTGGTGCCTGTTTAGTAATTTCATTGGCGCTCATGGCATACATGGAGAAAATGTTAAAAAAACATGAGAAAGGGCAGAAAACAATTTATTTAAAATGCATACAGCACGTCTAGGTGTCGACACAACCTTCACCATGGAAACATCAATCTCACGTAATTTACGGGGCACCTGACTAGATAACCTCTGTGTTTTTTCGGTGCCCCGGCGTTTTTTTCAAATAAATCTATCTATCTATCTATACACAATATACATCAACGTAACACAGATGATGGTGGGCAAGCAATGGGTGAAGAGTTGAGACATGTACAGATGGGCGGTTGAAGCAAGCACATAGGTGAAGGAAGCGAATAGCAATAAGGGTCGTGCGGCAGAGAGCAATGCAATTAGAAACGTATCATTTCAATACAACAACAAGTATCAAGGGCAAAAAACAGTGTTTGTACATATAAATCGTGAAGAAATAGAAAATTACCACGGACCTCAATAGGGTGAGTTCCATGGATGGGTTATTTCCAACCAGATGCATGGTGTCACCAAATGATGTTAAAGAGACAAGGGTATGGGCAGATTACAGTAATATTAGCAGCAAACATTAGTCCATTAAGTACGAGGTACATGAAAAACAAAATATTTTTGGTAAGTGAAAGAAGTATTTAGTTCTAGGGTAGAGTTTCACAAAAACTCACGACTTATGTGAACTAGCCACTTATTTCAGAGATGTAATTGGTGTCATGTGTTTGACACCATCGTTCAGCTTTATATGATTATGGGCCTAGGAATTAAACTGAAGTCAATGTCTGTGAGATCCTGGAGGTGGACACCACTTCGCTTGCCTCGAAATCCTCGTATTGCAGCGAGGGTGCTCCTCAAAAGGGAAAATCTGAGCTTTGTCCTTATGTATGTCATGACAGATGCATATGGTTCCCTGCGTTTTTCAGCTTTTTTTCTGCCAGTTTTTTGTTGACTCTGTTGCATTCTGGTGCCATCCCTTCACTTGTTGTAAAGCAAGGGGCTGAACGAAGACTTCTCAATGCCAATCACTCTTTGGATGTACTTATCCTTCTCCATTTCATGTTGTTGGTAGATCTCTGCTAGGGACTTCCCAGAATAAGACTGTGAGGTAGGATGCGTGACCCTTATGTCAAAGAAAGTTTTCTCACAGCTATTCCACAATCCACAGACCCTTCGCAGAGATATCCAACATATCTCTACAGACCTCTCTCACTATCTGTGCTTCAGAGTCTCTCACTGAGTTGTGCCTCATTGAAGTGCAGTGGACGGATCATCAATGGACTGCGGAGTGGGCGGACAACCCCACAAAACTCCGCATTTTCATTCCAGACACCGGTACCCACCCTTCCGGAATGACCCTCCCAAGAAGAGCCCGGGTCAGGCTTAACCGTCTCCGCACCGGTGTCGGACGTTTCCGCTCCTGCTTGTACAAATG
>JGI24021J15306_10006796_pt1 | contig 13856 bp, 6 predicted proteins | sample Ectturendosymbi1_FD_15306 | JGI IMG/M metagenome (IMG submission 15306) | reverse complement strand
TATAGGCATGTTTTTATCATACTTCATCTAATTTTATTCAAACCAAACCATATTCACACCTCAGTTCTGTTAACATGTCTAGATTAGAATGAAAACCAATCAATGGCTCCACAAGGCAGTGTCTATTTTCATCAGAGACAAAGCACTGCTGGTGCTATTATGCCATTAGGTGAACCTGATTGGCTGAATTGGTCATGTGACAAGCACAATACACTTGGATTAGCGTATGGTCCTTGTCACAAGACCTAAAACCAAAACCCTAAACCAAAACCCTAACTATAAACCCTAACTGTAAACCCTAACTGTAAACCCTAAATCTAAACCTGAAACGTTTATAAAAGTATATAAAAAGCACTCCCTGAAAAACTGAGTGTCATCTGTACTAGCAAAGCCAAAGTAGTGATGGTTAGAGTTGAACTCATAACCACTCGCATGGCAGACATACTGTGATTTTCAGACCATGAGGTGCACTTAAAATCCTTTCATTTTCTCAAAATTTGAAAGTGTGTATTATGATGCGGTGTGGCTAATGTATGAATCTGGCTGTGCTTTCTCATCTTGAACTAATTGTATGTGGTAAACGGTAGTATTTACTGTATTTAATTACTAGTTGCGATTTTTTTGTAAACAGACCATTGTGTTACGTAATAAACCAATAACAGTTGGAATGAGCAGCGTATGACTATGTGGTTCCAAGAGTAGCTAGCACGTACCACAGATCATATTACTCCACGATGCTCCTGACCACATTGGCGCACACTGAATCAAACATGCACACAACTATTATTTTGTTCTATTCATGTCTACATGTCTAGCAGATTAGGCATGTGTGACAGTTTAAAATCCTTCGTATGTAATGACAGATTAAACTCCCAGTGGTGACTCTGGCACTCAGGAGTTATTGTGAAAGACTTGAATACAGTTTGACTTATCTACGTTTTGCTGCATTTAATGTGCCTTATATTCAGGTGTGCCTTATGTATGAAAAAAGAGCAGCATGTATGGAAAAAGAACAGCTAGTGTTGCAACCTGTCCACTAGCATTGCGTCAAAAGGTTCTAATTAGAAAGACCTTGCCTAACGATCAAACCCTTTTGACAAGCCATAAACTACAGCTTGAACATTTAGTGCAAGAACAAGCCAAATTGACGCAAGAATAGCATTCAATTTTGATGCTGCGCCTGATAATCTGGTGCGCCTTATGGTCCGAAAAATATGGTAGATGCTTGCACTCGACTACATTCACCATGCTCCTAGCGTCGTGAACTCAGCCTTATATCTGGAAAAAGCTGGATATGATTCGAAGGGAAAAATAGTTCCAGCAGACCTTTTGCTGTTGGCAGCAAATTAGACACTACCGTTCCACCAGACATTTTCTAGCCAGGTAATTTTCTATTTCAAACAACTACCTTTCAGGGCTTAAAACATATATATCCACTAAAGCATCGTGTTGCTAACATATGTAAGCCAAGTCATTTTTGTGGTTTTGGTAAGTATATGTTTTGTGGCTTGACACAAACAAGTTTGATCTGATTTTAGCTAAGTATGTACTAGTTAAGTGAAATATTTTTAACTAGAAATTATTTCAGATCCCATTATCTGATGATGTAATGCGTGTTTCATCAACAAAAATGTAGATAGACTTAGTTCAGTGTAATCCATAAGTGTATGGTCAAATAAGTGTATGGTCAAAGATGTCAAAATAAGTCAAAATAAGTGTATGGTCAAAGATGTGCAAATTCGTTACAATAGATCAATTTGTCTGGTACTAGGAGTTGTTTAATATTTAGGCAAGTTTGTATTACTTGTGCCTGTATGAAGTGGTTTGAAACCTCATAAAGGAATGCTTATTAGAGAGTGTTCCCAGTTGATACAGTTTGTATGTCATTTTGTTTTTACTCATTCTTATAGTGTACTGTCTAAACGATTGTCAGGCCTGCTTTACTATCAGAGTGATATTAAATTTTTTTCTGGAAGGACCACTCTGTTGATGACTTGGGTGGATTTCATGGATGTGCATTAACGTTTTATCACACTTAACTTCATTACAGCCCATAGAATACATGGTGTTTTAGAATTGACCTAGGACAATTGCAGTTCTTGGTTAATGTAAAAATATTACTGTCAACTATACATTACAACAGTTCCTTTTTAAGAGAAATGTTAGGAACCCGGTTTGGATCTGTAGGGTCCCGATTTCTCTGATTCTAGGGACCCAAATCAGGTCCCTAAAACCTCTTGAAAAAAACCCTGCATTACAATACACATCACTATTGAAATATTAAAAATTTTTGTATACAATGTATAGCATCACTTCTCTGGAAAAACACTTCAAAATTTTGAGGTAATACCTTTTTTAAAAAACTTTTCTAAACATCAGGCATCATTGCCTGACTTGCAGTAAGAAACGATAGGTCAGATTTTTGTTGTGGATGAGTAGCACAGAAGCAGCATGTTGGCTTTAATGGCATGTAGTTCACAGGATTAGTTGGAAAATTTGTGCAAAGGTTTAGATGGCACAATCAATCGAGATCAATGGTTTCCAAACTGTGGTACGTGTACCAGTAGTGGTACGCCAAGGCCTTCAAGGTGGTACACGAACAGACCTACTTTTTGTTTTTCACAAAAATATATATTCACAGCTATACTTTTTACCTGTTGGATTCTGTTAATAAATTCCTGACTTTTTGTGCAGCCTACTTCCATTTTTGGTTTTCAAAAATGGCCATAAAACTTTCTCACAGCCATTTTCTTCATGTTGCATTTGTGGCAATTCTGGTTTTCCAAACTTTTGATCGAATTATATTTGGCACATTGACTTTTCCTGGAACAAGGTGGTACATGTTGACATTGGACTGCTATCAGAAAAGTTTGGGAACTGGTACGTGATCAGAGAAGTTTGGGAACCACTGATCTAGATTCTAGGACACAGCAAGTTTTTATGTACAATTTCCATGTTGTACATGTAATGTTAGGACCTTTACACTTCCATTACCATGAAATGTTCTGATACGTACATGGTGAAGATGGCCATAGACACAGTGCTAGGTACAGGAATGTATCTGGAGGTAAATTTTTCTTTGAAATAGTGGTCATCATTTTTTTTCTTGTAAGATCGTAAATGTACATATGTAGACTGTGTTGAGAAAATGGTAGATATTTGAGTGAACTTCTGGTTCATTTTGGATAGAAGAGTGCAAGCAAGTAGTACATTTCCAACTGGGCCATGGTGAGAAGCTTGTTGCAGGACAGGTGATTGTTGTAGAAAATATTTGGAATGTTGAAGGCAGTTTATAGGGCAGGAAAGTTTGCATACAACACAGGAGAACAAAAAATGGTTGGCCATGTAACACATTACAGAATCAGTGTTTGCACACGACCAACACTGATAGGAGCAAAACACTATGACAACACCCCAACTGTAGCATCATTCACCCATCGTAATGCAGGGATCCAGTAATGTGAGAGAAATGAACGCATTCCAACATCAAAATGTTGAGGTAATCAGCTAACAGAGAAAAAGAAAAAATTGAAAGATAAGTTAAATGGGGTGCACATTGGCGCACAGAGGCATGCACTTTATAAGTGATTGCGTGCATAATATAAACACTAATACATCTAATGCTATTTTACACTTTCTTTAGATGTTTTGAAGTAGCCTAGCAAGTTAGACTATGTATCCAAATGGCCACTCGAGGTTGAAGAGCTTGTTGCAATGTTTGAGTGTTGAATGCAGGTTGTAAGGCCAGAATAAGGTTGAGAGACTTCATGAGCAATGATGGAATTCGACTGGTTTGCAAGAACCTGTTCTTGGAATTTCTTTAGTCCCGAGAACAGGTTGTTGGCTTAAGTCAGGGGTTCTCAAGTTTTCCCAATGAACACCTTTCACTTATAACTTATTTTGGCAAACCTAAATCAACAATTTTCCTTGCTAGACTGTACCAGTAGGCAACACAAAGATCAACCTTTGCACTTATATCATGCCAACCAGCATGGTTTACCTCTGGAGACTGATGAGAGAATCAGTTGTTAGTGAGTCCTGGAGTGAGAGAACCTGTTCTTAAAAAATTTGAATCCCACCACTGTTCATAAGTGATTGCTTCCTTAATGAAAAAATTAAATATATCTAATTCCATTTTTTGTCCTGATTGTGGTGCTTTGAATTAGCAAGTTAGGTGACAACCAGCAATAAGAAAAATCATGCAAAGAACCTGGCATCTTACATAATTTTTTTCAGCAAATAACCTGATACCAAAAATGTTTAAGAAAACATTTGGTTAGACAATTGAGTGTGTGATAGAGAATTTGTTTTTTCCGTGAAAACAAGGCTTGATAAGTAGCTGCTTCACATACCAGCACAGGGGCAAAAGTTTTTACGATTTTAGGATGTGGCTGATCAAAAACTTCAACTACATCAGAGTAGCTCGTAGTGGCAATTAGTCCTGTTAATTATATTTAATGATACATTTTTTAACTACAAAATATGTTTTCAGTATCAGTTCAACTGACACATGTATATAAAAGCATTATGTTTTTTATGACTTTTACCTTGGCAACTTTTGCTTCATCTATTTAGTAGTATCATAGTCCTGTGGTATGGTGTGCTGACAAAGCCAATTGTTTTTAACAGCTACATTCTCATCTAATTATCATATGGCTAGAGACATTTCAGTTGTAAACTTTAGGTTTTCCGCAGGGTTAAAACTTCACCATCAATTTTATTTGAATATACTTTGTAAGTACAATAACTTTGACTGTTTTTATTACATTCACATGTAGCAGATAATATCAAGCAACAGCTGTTTAACTTAGAAAACAATGTTGTTGGTTAATTGCCTTATGTCTATTTTTGTTTTGTTGAACTAGAAATACACAAACTCTTTGTTTTCACACAACTATGCAATCATCAGGGCGTTGTTACCAAGTTTGCATGTAGAATATCATAAACTGAGTCATTGGTGATCACATGGGTATGTGAAATATAGGCTGTATATAAGCAGGGGCAGATTAAGGTTGTGCGATTCCTGTAATATATTAACAGAGTGGGGCCCTAAGCTAAAAATGTACTCGAGCACCTGTTTTATATCATAATTCTGTGGGCATACACATGACTACCATTAAAAATACTGAATTTCGTATGCACAAAAAACCTGGTCCTAAATAATAACTGGTGGATATTATCGGCTACATATATTTTTTACTGGAAATAATGATGTACGTATATTTTTTACCAAGAAGGAATACTACACTGTAGAGCTCACAAGTACAGTACAAAGATATTAATACTTTCAGACTCATCAACAAATTTGATCATTGCTATGTCTCAACAGTGCCATCTAAACATAAATGTTGAAGTTGATGTCAAAAATGCACTACATCAACTGCTTAAGATTGCATTTGCTGGATTTTGCCATATCAAATTTGTTTATGATACTGGCAGTTTCTTCTGCATAGAAGTTCATACTCTATACTGAAAATCAGGCTGAGAAATCAGGCTTTTCAGCCTGTTTTTTTCTCATAGTGGTTCCTTGTTCATTTCTGATAGCCATTCTCCAATGCAGATGGCCACCACAAGAGATACATAAATATTCAAATCATTTTCCACATTTGTAAAAGAGAACTCTTGGTACACTACCCAATGGCTAAATGAGAAGATGCCAAATCATTGTGAAATTACCGAAAGATGATGCAACTTGCAGTATATAATAAATATATATAACAGGTCAATGTGATGTAATAATATGAAAAATAATGCCGTTCATAACAATACATTCAAGCAATACCTGGAAATTGCTGCAGTTTGGTGCCATTGCTTGAGTGGTCCCGTGCTTTGCAAACGACTGTAATTACTTTAATTTTCAATTTACAGTAGTCCAGTGGTTCTTAACGTTCTTTGGCTGATGGACCGTCTTTTCAAAATAATATCCAATAGACCACTTTGAAAAAAAATGGTCTCAAATAATTTATTGTACAGTAAAGGTTACGAGTTTCTAGAACGTTTTATCAAGGATATATGGAACTCTCTGTGGACCACATTGAGAATCACTGCAGTAGCCTAATGTGAAAGCATACAATTAAAAACCTTCACTTATTTGCCTATGGCAAATTTAGCAAAATAGTGACTTCTTGGACTGAAAAAATTACATACATGTAATAAAAAACAAATTTAACACAAAGGACCATGGGGCACCCAGAAGCACGGGGGGCCATAGCAATTGCTACATTCATTACTGTTGTTAATCTACTACTGCATATAAGCAATATCAAACCAAGTGAAACACTCCGCTGACAGGAATAAGCACCACGCCACAACTTCAAAAGCAACAATTGCAGTGGTAATTTTGAAAAATATTGAGAATGTGGATTTGTGCTCTGTAGAAGCAAATATACGGCCAATTAAAGCATGACACAACAAGTTTTAGTCTGTCGTCTTGTTTAGTTGTGTTTCATGTATGCATTGCAGCACACTGACATGCCTGAAGAAATGAGGGTAGAAGCAATGGAGTTGTGTGTTACTGCGTGCGAGAAGTTCAGCACCAACAATGAGGTATGTCTTCCTGAGCTGTATATTTCCTCACTTGTTCTAGCTGAAAAACTTTGCCTAAGTAGTAAAACAATCAGAGTGATGATAAAATATATGAAGATAGTTAGTAGATCTTGGAATACGAATGCTGCAATCTCAACAAAATACGGATATTTGGACCATAATCAATGAACGTAGTTCAGATTTTTGTGGAGACCGGTTAGGCGTAAACCAAGGAAAGAAATTTTATGAGTTCACGTTGTTAATTTTTTACCTTGCTTGACATTCGTAAATCTAAATTTTTTGAAACTGGTATTTCTATTCACCAGGTGACTAAACTTCATTTTTTCACCATATAATTTAAATCGTAGCTTCGTTCACAGGTGCTTGGGAAATGAGCTATCTGTGTCCTTATTTGACGAAAGCTAAATCGTTTGTGAGTGAATCTGAAATTGGAAACTTGTTTTAGGTTGTGGACTATGCTACGTTTGTGCAGATCCAATCAGGCCAGCAAGCTGGGGGACAACTGGGCAATTCCCCTCCCCCGAAATTTTCAAAAACATGTTTGGTTGTTAGGTACAACAAGTTACAATCGTTTTGCCCCCCAAAAATATCAGCTGGTTGCGGCCCTGGATCCAATGCTTTTTCATTCGTAGTTGCTGGCTTTGGTATATGTACACACAGTGTCAAACTACAAACTTCAGGATAACACATGTTTATGCAGGCTTAGCGCGCGTTGACGTTTGAACTTCAATATGGAAATTCGCAACAGTCGTATATCACTGTGCAATTGAAACGATTGGTCTACAAATAAATTTGAAAACGCTCTTCTGCTAGTTTTCCTTCGAGATGATCTTGTGAAAGTAAGATTTTATTATCCTACTAGCTGGCCTCTCTTTGAATTAGCTTAATTTTACCCAGTGAGCTTTTCCTGTGATTTAACCTTTTTCTGACATGCCTCAAAACAGAACAGCGTTGGTACCTGTAGTTGAACTGACGAAAATTCATTCACGTGTTTACTGCCATTTTGAAAAATGGCAGGTTTGGTTTCGTGATATCCAGGTGCAGTAACGATTCGGAGATGAATGTTATGTTGCATTACGTGTTTTAGTGGTGCACAGATTCTGTGTTATTCTTTTCCAAAAAAATATGTTGGCACGAATCAACGGTATGCGATTTTGCAAAAAACTGTACACACTTGGTAAATTTAGTTTTTTGGTTTAAATTTGTTAGTAATACAAATTACCAAAAACAGAAACATTTGGGATAGCCAAACACACTATTCTGCCTTCTGTGAGATGTAGGTGAATTTGTTAGTCAAGGTAGGTTACAAGCTCTATCCCACGAAACTATGGGCAGCGTTCTTTTTTCGTGTGAGCCACCATGCATTCGTCGTCAACAGCTTTGCGCTTGAACCAGGACTAAATATCGAACACGACTGTTTGCGAACAATGTTCCATCTAAGGTTCGCAAATGCGCAGTACCACCAGGACATTTGTGCAGTTAAATCTCATTCTCGCGCACGTGCAACATTTCAAAACATTGGAAAAGGAGGAAAACAAGAAGCTATTTGAATTGAATGTGTACTTCGTTTGTATTTTGGTAAGATTTTATACTTATTTTAGTAATTCACGAAGTCTGTAATACATTTAGAATTCTGCTAACTCAGCCTTAAAATATCTGTGCTCACTAAGACAAACATTTGCTCAGTGTAAAATTTTCCAAGAGGGAGCCCTGTTTGCGAGATATCTTTGTGGAAACGTCGCGGAGCAAGCAAACAATGCGATGGCACCCATTCCTAGAGAGTTCTTTTGATATTGATTAAATTTCGAATCGTTATGCATTTTTTACATTCTGGACTTTTTCACATCGTCGCGTTTTCAAAGACCGACAGGTATTTTGCAGTTTCCAGACCTGGGTAGATTTAGCAGTTGAGCACTAGAAGCTTGTGGCATCACGGTCATTAAATCTAGTTCTTTGGAAGAAGGCACGATTTCGGGGCGAGTGGCGAAAGAGACGTTTTAACACACGAGGAACAATCTCCTTCCGGTACTTTTCGTTTTGCAGATAATCTGATTTGTTCTTTGAAGCTTCTCAGGTCGAACCGTCCAGATTTTTGCGTTTTTTGTATTTAATGAAATTTTGTACAATTACGGTTTTGCAGACAAAACAACATGTTTACAGTGTTTGTTGGATGAAAGCCGCAAGCGTCTAACCTTATCAAACTGAAACCAGACTTGTTTCCTTTGGAACTTGGTTGGTCCCAGCCGTATTCTCAATTCTTCAACGTTGCATTTAATTCGGAACATGTTTTTACAACTAAAATGCTCTGTGCTGTTTTAGGCGAACGCTAGTTGGCATATGCAATATGTCATTGTATGACGTCGGTCAGTGTTTTCAAGTGCAATGGTGCATGGCATTCATTACGACCACGTAAGAGATGAAGCGTTTCACTTTCTGGGCAGCTCGATGTATTAATTATTAACGAGAACAAAGACACGAGGTTACAGTTACAAATGAATTACTGTTGAGTGTATCATCGATCGAACAAAACATTGGAAAACTAGCTGATTAATCTCGAATCATCGTGATAGGTTTTGAGCTGCTATCTTCAAGTTTTTAGGCAGCCTATACAGGGTGTCCACAAAGTCTAGGAACATAGGGTTTTTCACTATATATTTTACTTGTTTAGGTTATTTTTCCTCCCCATAGGTTTATTTATTTAAATGATGATGACTCGGTCCAAAGAAGAACGAATCGAGTTGGTACTGTTTAGTGGACGAGAAGGATGGTCCCAAACTTTATGTGTTTTTTACCATGTACCCAGACTTAAGGAAATTCGCCTGGAAACGCAGTACTTCTAATTTTGTTTGATATCCCTTGCTGACAGCTGAATTTGATTTCAACATTTGAGGGGTGCTTGTACCGTGACATATGCAAAATCAAACTACAAATAACTACCGTATTTACACGATTGTAAGCCGCACAAATGAGTAACGAAAAACTTTATAAGTCGCGGCTTACAGAGTAAATACCGTGCGGGTGCGTCAGGTCCGGATCCGTTACAGGCCAGAATCCTTTGTTTGCCTGTAATTGGAATCGAGTTTTTGTCTAATCAATTTTACTTTCACGAGCTAGGAATTTCGCGACCTCTGCTTGTTGCAAATGTACCGGTTCTCTTTTTTAAATGCCATGTGTTTTAGGTAACATTAGTAGCTCATGATTTTTTTAAAAATTTTGCATGTTGTTTTGATGACGCTTTGTAACTACAGTGGTCTTGTAGCGCCACGACTGAGTTTGCACGATGTCTGGTATCGTTTGACTCGGTTTGCTTTGTTTTCTGGCTGTGCTCCCTGCAGCACATCTGCACACCGTGCGCTTGGTAAGAAGGTAACAGTACCAATTTGCATGGTCTTGATAAGACCCGGCCGATAAATAGTCGAGCTCCAGACCTACCAGCACCGAAGAGGACGCACTTGGCACCGGGCAGGTCGTAGCTCAGAACTTTTGGTCTGTTTCCGCGTGGTTGTTAATTCACCAACCGTCTCCACCTCCAGCAGCTTTTGTCAAAATGCAAGAGTTGCTGATGACGCGCAAATTTGTGCACATAATGTCTGTGAACAGTGCATTCAGGAAATTCTCACGACAGGCAACATGCTTCTAGTATAAGCAGAACATTTCCAGTATGCGAGCAACGGACGAGATGAAGGCCGAAATGCCGAAGCTAAAGTGACAAAACGCGATTAATACACTCTCCACAATTCGAGGCTCCATCTACGTCATTCGCACCACGATTGACTCATTCGCAGGACTGAAAAATTCCTGAATAAAATGTCTTACCACGATTTCAAATTCAGAAAGAATTTCTTAGTGGACGGTTGCAATTTTTTGCGAAATTTGAAAGATAATGCTATTGTATTTTGTTTTGCAGAGCGCAGCTAAGATGATTAAGGAAAGCATGGACAAAAAATTTGGTTCTTCTTGGCATGCTATTGTTGGTGAAGGCTTTGGATTTGAAATAACTCATGAAACAAAGAACATTTTATACATGTTTTTCGGAGGCAATATGGCCATATGCGTGTGGAAATGTTCATGATTTAATTCTTGTACACTTTGCTGCATTCCATTGTTGCTGTGTATTATACACACTTGTTGCGATACCTTTTCTTGTTGTTGTTTATTACTAAATCATTATTTTTTATTACCAAGCGCGATGTTTTCGTAGAGCGTTTAAGTTCAGCGTCGAAATTCAGCAGCTTTTTACCGTTGCCTCTGTGCTTTCACTTCGGACGTGAAAGCTTTTGCAGTTCCGTTTGACGTATAATAGGATTAACAAAAAATATCATGCAAAAACAAGCTTGTTAGATTTTCATCTTAAAAGAGTAATTTCAGATCAAATCTTTAGGTACGATTAAGGCACCGTACCAGAACAATATTCGGTTATCCGTGTTGGAATTAACGTAAATGTGTCATATCAATGGCGTGAAGAGTGAAAACAGGTCTTCCACCATTTGCTCACCTAGATATTATATCTCAATAAATGTCCGCTACACAAACTCCCTGTCTCGTTCGGCTATAAACATGTACAACGAAAAAGAAATGTTGCTCGAAAATTGGCAGGCGGCCTCCTGTAGGAACGACGCCTTGAGGTACGATTTAGATCAGTTGCATGGGACGCTGTTTGTAACGCTAAATCAGAAACATTTAGCGTCACAGCGTTACCGTACAGATTTGACGCACCAAATGCTAAACCGGACATATAATCCATTAATTAAAGTGTTATATCAAACAGATATAAGTGCTAAATCGTCCAGTACAATTTCATTATACACGTTTTTTGTCCACCTTTCGGACCGTCACGAGTGGTCTGAGGCACCCACCTTACGCTTGCCCCCGTGGGCCACGCGGCTGCTTTCGCAGTGAATCCTGCACTGGTGGCGAGTCAATGTTCCTTTGCACCAGCCCAGTGACGCCGAGCACGAGGCTGGACAGGCTTGGGGTTGCCAGATCACTTGAAATATTTTCAATAACGTTTTTTCGTTTTTGTGTCAGCAAGCTTGCACGTAGGCTATGTCGAATGAGCATGTCAGAATAGCTAATCATGTACGAAATTGAAAACTAAAGAATGCTTATTATGACGACACGACTTCTCTTGAATAGTTTACTTTTTACTACAAATCTAAACGTTATTCCGTTCAATTGCATTGTTTAATCTTGATTCCTGAATGTTCAATGTAATCAAAGTTCAATACAGGGTTCCCACGTGGTATTGAAAAAGTATTGAATTTCAAAATTGTTTTTCAAGACCTTGAAAAAGAATTGAATTTTGTCAAAGTGTATATTATGTATTGCACAAGTATGGAAATTCTAAATGGTACAGAAATCTCAAGTATCCGAGCAGAATTTTAATGAAGCCAAAGCACTTCATTAATTATGCAGTGTTATGCAATGTGTAAAATTGAGTTCCATGATTAAGAATTTCAAAAAATAAAGAAAAGTGATGGTATTGAACTTCTTAATTTTAGTATCGAAAAGGTATTGAAAAAGAATGGAAAATGATTTTTTAAAATGCGTGGGAACTCTGTCAATAATGAACAATTTCACAATTGTTCAAGGATGACGTAAAATACTTAAGGACAACAAAATGTTTTTCAAGAATCAAGCACATAACCAGTTTTGACAGCAAATTCAAGGAAAGCCCTTGGCGCTCAAGGACGTCTGACAACCTTAGACAGGCTGCAAGCACCATTTTCCAAGTCTTCGGTATGACCCGACCGGGACTCGGAAGTCGTGATTACGCCACATGTAAAGTGGAATTTGTAACAGCAATAGAAGAGTGAACCTAGTCGCATAGGGAGACTCTATTGCTCTTATGTTACGCGGACGGTCGTAGGTTCGACTCTCGCTTTAGGTGGCTCAGGGCGAGCCAGCATTGTGGCTGCAACGCCAGGCTACCAGCTTTGGTGGCACGTGCTCAACCAACTGTACCACTTAGTGGTAGATCGGGTAGATATAATTCACGAACAGCTGATCATGCAGTTTAGCAAATACACAGCACTAAAGGGTGACCAGTTAATCGAAATGCAGTTTATCAACCATGCCTAAGCTTTCACGCTTCAGCCCTATTAATGCTTGATTGCTAAATTCGCACGAGTAGTATCTCTCCGATTTAGCTGATATCTGTCTGATGGTGCACTGGGTGCAGGCCCATCACCAAGCCCGCACACAATCTAGCCCCCTCATGCTCTAGTATCCCCAATAAAGTTATTTTACTATTTTTGTATAATACGAAGCCCACCGAAGCAAACGTAATCTCGCCCAGGGAGTTTCGACTGGCGACGCGCTTGGTTTGGTCGGTTATATCCGTTTGAGTTAACACGTAGTGTGTTATGTCCGGGGATGTGGCGCGTGGGAACGCGTTCCCACACTTTTTTCATGCTAACCTGACTTGAAAACATGAGCGTCGGCAGGGGCAGGCAAAACGGGCATTTGTCCCCCCTGGAAATTGAGATTAATAAGGGCCAAAATTTTCTAGAAATCCTGTAATTAGCAGCTTACTTCCGAATAATTATTTAATTCTTGCATTGACAGTTGATTTGCCGGTATGAAACCCTCACTGCATAAGCGCCAGGTTCATAGTTATGGTGTCGTGCAGTGATGAGTTTGCAATTCACTCATGTCCTCTCCTTTGCCTGCACAGGCAGGTTGCGAACGGATGTTGTACTGCTGGTCTTTATTGCGTAACAATAACATGGCAACAAATCTTCAAAGGTTCACTTCGTGTTACGGTAGCTGGCGTTTTGCTTGCATATGACTGTCAGTGTTGCCACTGCTGGTTTTTTTTCACTAGATCTGGGGTTTTTCTGTTTTATCTGGGGTTCTGGGGTTTTTATTGAAAATTTGGGTTTTTTTGACTCTGATCAAATTTTATAAAATTATGTTGTATTACTGTATTTTCCATTCAAGAATACAGTATTTTCACAGGCGTAATATGAGGCTGTGCAGATGCAGTAGCCAGTACAGATGAGTAGAGCTAGGATTAACCAACTTGTTTGAAATAATGGTTTACAGATTCAGCACTAACTAGGCATAGATCATCACTCTAATCTATCGCTGATATGGCAAGGGCTGCGTGTGCATGATTTTTTAATCCTTTTTTGGTTTTGAAGATGCTGTGGTTGAGAATCTCTTCATTGTTTTACGGGCGCATTGTCATTGTGACATGAATGTAAAATTTTGAATGTTAAATTAGTAGTCAAATATTGCAATGAATGCAATGGTTAGGATGAAAAGAAAACTGTAAGACCTTGAATGTATCATATACATGTTTCAAT
>JGI24021J15306_10006795_pt1 | contig 13856 bp, 5 predicted proteins | sample Ectturendosymbi1_FD_15306 | JGI IMG/M metagenome (IMG submission 15306) | reverse complement strand
TCCGTAAAACATCGTCACTAAAAATATCAGGAGGGAAATTCGAACTTGGTGATTGGCCTTAGTGGGAAACTAGACCGAAAAGGTTAAGAACCGCTGTTCTAAACAAAAGAAAAAAGCCTTGTCTGGTGAGTTTTACATATGATGTGAAATATGCCGTTGAAAGGAAGTGGCAATCTCGGCCCAAGAAAAAACTTAGTGCTTTANAGGATACATGATTGCTCTCTGGATCACTGCATCATGCCGTGTTGCAGATTGCAACTGCAGTATATATTAGCAGTTGCATTGATAAAATGGCGTTTAAAACTTGGACAACAAAATGGCGTCTAAGACACAACTCTAGATCATTAAAGTACATTACGAAATGCTCTATGCATCCCTCTCAAAAATTGGTAAGACGAATTTTGTTGGCTAAGTCGACCGGGAAAAGATTCTGTGGTCGGAAAATCTCCGTGGAACAACATCACCTCAGACTCGGGAGGCAGAGCAGACGAAGTTCGTTGACAACCAAAAGCAGCTTAAATTGTTCATAAAGGTGCTTCCCTCATTGTAAGTACGAGAAAAAATGCAGATAGCGAAATGAATGAGGCACTTTATTTTTATATTTATTTCTACTAGTCAACATGCTATCATGGGCGACCGTTTAAACAAGTGAATTTAAATCTACTTTATGTTGTACAGTTTAACAAAAACAAAAAACAAGTATTTGCGAAAATCGACAAAGAAAGTTTCATACTTTTCTTGTTGCATGTGCGAGCGTTGTAAGAAAGATCTTTCCATTTTTTTCGAACTTGACTCCAGTGCCTGTTTGACTTTCCCTTCGCGTTAATCAAAGTTGCTGCACGCTCCCAATATTCTTTTTTTGTTGCGTTAACGCCTTTTTTGCTGCCGTTTTGACCGCACGTGAAGAGTTTTTCTTTGTGCTCTCGAACGAAATCGCAAAGTATTTGAACCTCTGAAAAAAAGCTCGTTTAAATTAGCGAAGATGGTGAATTAAAGAACAGCCAACACACTGTTGGTTTGCTAGCAAACAATGTGAAAATCTTTCTAAAGCTGACCCAGTAGTTTTCACAGCTTACCGGCGTCAAGTGAATTTTCTGACTTGCAAAATCGATGACTTCACGCCATCTGCGCATGCGCACAGTGATATTTCAGGTCATGCATTTCGCAAGCGGTGGCTGCTCATTTAGATATCAATTTCGCTGAGAACAGATGATTAGGGTTTAGGGTTAGGACTAGGGTTTGGGTTACAAAAAGAAAAGTAATTGACGTCTGAGCTACGTCAAATATTTTTCAGTGGTTAGTTATTTTCAAACTGTCGCTTAGAGTGGACTATCTGACGTCTAACCTAAAGTTTATTTTTGCAACAGACGTAAAAAATTTGCCTCCAAAGTTTATTGCCTTTCTCTGAGAAGCAAAATAATTGCCATACAAGAATAAGTCAGAAATTTCGCAGAGGTCAGAAATTTCGCTTGATACCGGCTTACCCGACGCCGATGCAGGGCCACCTTATATTTCCATCAAACTAACTATAAATCGAAATTATTAAAATGATACCTTATAGCAAAATTTATTTTTTGATGAACGTTGCTTTATTTTCAACGTTTTCTTAAATAAATGTAACCGAAACAGCAACGAATGCATTTTATGGCTAAAAATTTGTCACAGCGAGCAACAAAGGCACCAAAGAATACTTAAAAGCTGCACAACAAATGGAAAGGTTAAAAATGCTTTTATCCCGTTTATCTGTGTCAAAGCTTAGCGACTAAATGTCACAATTTAACATGTTATGTAAGTCTTTTGACGCATTATATTCGAGATTGTTGAAACTGCTTTAGGAAGAAACTGCGTGTGTACTATCCCAATTTTCAGAATTCCTACATAGCCGACCAGTTTTATTTCGTCAGCTAATTAACTAGCGGGTATTATTTATGTTGACATCTCAAATCAGCAAAGCATCTTCAAGTCATGATGTGCTAAGTAAAAGTTTAATTCGCAATGGTGTCCTTACGGCAAGTACCATGCAATACAAATCTGACTTCTAAGCAGAAGACATTTGGCCATTGCTTCCCTTAGAAAAAAAAATGGCACTTTTTAAGAGCAGCAGTGAGATTCGAAACATTGGAAAAACTGAAATACGGTCACTGTAAACTAGTCTGCTAAGGAACCTTGGTGTTGGGTCCCCTTGCTTTTAATTCTTGTCCCTCATTTCAGTGAACCAATTTATTCTGAGCAATCCTGTGCACTGTTTCAGATACACAAGGTACCCTGCCCCCTCATGATATTTGACCCACTCTAACACAAAATCTGGAAGACGGGCGTAAGTCACGGGTAAAATATAGAAACAGCAGTTGATCGCATTGATAATAAAGGCCAATCTACACTGAGGAATTGCCAGGAGTAGGCGCGCACGATTCTTTGTTTGTTTTGTTGCGTCGGGTCATTCTGCGCTCATGCACAGCTCGGCACGGCAACTCCTGGGCGCAATAAAACAAACAAAGAATCGTGCGTGGCTACTCTACTCCTGGCAACTCCTCAGTGTAGATTGGCCTTAAGACTTCCATGCCAAAAACAAAGTCAGTCTACCGTTTCCACGATTCTTTTCACAGTTGGCTATGCCTAACATTCGGCTCTCTGTTGTATAAAATAATAAGATACTGAAAAAACAACTTTTAGTTTGTGCCGTAAAAATGAAGCAAAAACTAAACTGAACTCTTTCTTTGTTTCGCAATCGCGTCTCAGGGAAGGCGTAAAATTTGGCAATATAATGCTTCGCTCTAACGGCGCTTTGGAACAAACAAAAAATGTCCTGAGGACAAAAATAAGTTTTGTGAGCTGTGAAAACAAACCAAAAGAACATTGAAACCTGCAATATAGGTAGTTGGCAAAAGCTTTAGAGAATCGCGGAGACAAAAACCGGTTGGCTAGCCACTGACTCACCACCTGTACAGAATTCACTGCGAAAGCAGCCCACGGTGCAAGCAAGCGGAGATGCGCGCCCGCAAATAACTCGTGACACCCAGGAAGGAGTACAAAAGCGTGTATAAATGAAAATGAACTAAACTGAAAAACCGGTTAGCGTAATTGCAATCAGTGATGCCATTCCTCTTGGACTCGGTAATTTTTGCCTAATTTCAGTCTATTCATCGTTGATTTTTCCTATCAGAGATGCAATACACTATCAAACTAACTGTATCAAGTGTCTTGGTGTCATAACCGACAATACACTTTCGTGGAAACCACAAAACAGTAACCGTTGCGGAAAACTTACGCATTTTGCTGATCTGAAAAGTTTTATTTAATCTGTTTTAGCCTATTTCATACCCATTCACAGTATTATATAATTGATTCGGGACAAGCATATAAAACTTCTATCCAACCAGTACAAGTGCTAAAAAAACGAATTTTGAAATACATGACTTTTACCAATAAAAGATCAAGTACAAACAATACTTTTAAAACATAAAATATCTTTAAATTTGTGATTTATGCAATATTAATTTGGAAACTTTTATGTGCAAGCAGGTTTTTTTAAAGATGTTTTAGGGACCCCATTCGGGTCCCTAGAGTTGCAAATCGGGTCCCTAGAATCAGAGAAAATCATCATCGGGTCCCTAGAATCAAAGAAAAGCGGGTCCCTATAATCAGAGAAATCGGGTCCCTACAGGTTCATATCGGGTACCTAACATTTTCCTTATAAAAAAACTGTGTGCAAGTATAATGTTTCAAAATTACATACCGCATAAATACTTATGGCACAAGGCAAAAATTATCTGGAAATATTTACCATAAACGTGTTAGAACTGTTCAGTTCAGTTTCGTTATACTCGTTTTTGTATTACTCCGCTGGCTTGCGACATTGGCCACGTGGCTGCTTTTGCAGTAAATGTTGCACTAGCGGCGAGTCAAAGGCAGCACCAAGCTTGAACCGTTTCCTCGCACGAGGCTGGAGAGATCGAAGGTATCATTGTTCAAGTCTTCGGCGTGACTCGATTGGGAATCGAACCCAGCCTACCAGCTTTGGTGGCGCGTGCTCAACCAACCGTACCATCGCCGAAAATGTTGCAATATGTGGGACTTGTTGTTTGGAACTGTAGCTGTGATAAAATTAAATCTTTATCGCTAAGTACGTTTTTTCATTCCAACTAAAATTGCAACTAGTCGCTGAGTATTTACTCCGATGTGAGTCAGGCGAGCGGTTTACAAAATGGCTTCTAACTGTTTTAACTTGTAATGTGCGCTTTTTTCCATTTTGTTTTGTGTCTCACCTGTGCTTTTGTAATTCGGTAATCATTGAATGTAGGCTGGGCTTAGTTAAGTGACTGCTTTGGCCGTCTTTCGCCCAACCTTCACTGACTGTTTGATTTGTATTACAAAAATGAATCAGCTGCTATCTGCTTACAGTACAAACGTGACTTGACTTGCATAAAAAGTCACTTGTTTTATCGAAAGGCAAGTCTTGCCGCAAATATTTCGCATACTTGCGTTTGCTCGCATTCCGTTTTTCGCAGCGTTGAACATAAAATAACTCATTGACCAGGACTGGAAAACCCTAATATTCTGCAGATGTCATTGTAGTGAACCACTCTGGGGCTTGCACAGGTTGGAACTTTTACTGAAAGTTTAGTCTTATACCACGTGTAGTCCAGTTCGGACTTCTTTTGGTCTGATACATATGGACGAATCTTTCTCCGCGGAGTTGGTCGTTGGAGCCGCTGTCTTCATCAGTCATTGTTCGCACTGGAAGGCGTTTTCGCATTAATTGCTTTTCAGTTTAACATGGAACAATACTGCAGTTAAAACTTATTTGCGAGTTGAACTCTGTAATATACTATTGCAAAGTTACTTATAAGGAAAGGTTTACGTTCTTTTCAAACAGATGAGCAAATGCCTTAATAAGTCGCTTTGCGTTTCTTTTCTACTTGTACTGTAGTGTCCGACATGAGACCTAAAGGGCTGGTTAACTACATGGTTGAAATCGAATTGCCCTTAACCCTGCACTAGTCGGTAGAATTTCTATGGTTGGATATTTAAACGTCTTCAACATGAAAACCGGAACAACTTCCAAAAAATCATAACAAAAAACGTTAGCTGCGTTGTGCGTGGCGCATATACGATAAGCTGATAGCAGCATTTGCACCACAGGGACAGTAAAGGTTTGGAAGGTTTGTTCTGAGCGTTGTTGCGCGCATTTCTAGCGGTTTTGAACTCGATCCACAAATGCTGCCAACTGCGAAAAAGCAATGGATAAAACGTGAGGAATACGGGTAAATTTGCTAAAAAGTTGAGTGTAAACGTTTTTCCCAAACATGAGAAAAGTTTGAGAAAGAACAGAAGAAACACTTAGCTCTGCGTGGTGCAATAAGAGTAACCAAGGCCCAAGAAAAAATTTCCGCGGGCAGTAGCCCGCAAACACAACTGCCTTCAGACACGCAACAGTGACCTGCAAGTACAAGCTTGTCCAAAGGTGAATTACATTAACCTCCGTCGTTTCGCTTTTTAACACTAACAGTTGAATTGGAAAAAATTAATGTTTGTCGAAACAAAACAAGCTACTGGAATCAATTTCACTACAGAAAAACTTTTGCTGTCATTCTTGATCACGCACTTTAATATTTTTTGGTTCATTTTGCTTTGCTATCACCAATACGTTGCACATCGACTCAACTACATAACTGTTCTTTGCTCTCCTGCATACCAAAGAACTACAACTCAAGGAAATACTACATTTATCAAGTGCACAGAGATAAAGTCTATATCAGTTAAAAGAAAAATACTGCTCTATCTTTGTTCAGGGTATGAGTAAAAAAGCTGAAAGCAACGTTCTTCGTAACTGGGGTATGTACGTTAGACCAAGAGTATTCTCTCACTTGCTTCATTTGTGGTACCACACTATTATAAATAAATTTCCTGAACATGTTTCTTTGGTTCTAAAACGGATGCCTGTAATAACAAGGCGTATACCTGTAACCCAAGAACGCTAGATTAGTCCGATTGCCTTTTTATTGAGCTGTGATTGTCCGGTGGCTTAACGTTTTCGATTTTTTTCACGTGGTCAATTGTGACGTTGATTGGCAAAAAAGATTGATTCGATTAGAAAAGCTTGTGCAAGAGCACGTTGACCTCTATAGAAATTGCCCATTTGCTGGTAGATGTTGGACAAAGTCTAAAAGCTTGCTTGCAGGCGAGCAGACCTTAATCTTGTTAGGCTTAATGCATGATGACTGGAAGAGCAAACTTCGACTTACCACTTTGGCTTTCGTGAACAGGGCTCACTTTTTGGAACATGGGCATTCGACCAAAACCAAGCATTGATTGTTTGCTTTATCCGTCGTAAAAATGAGTGATTTGCGCATTTTCATCTCTTATGAGCGCGCAATATCTTTCGTCTAGAAAACTGTTCTGCAACTGTACACACATGCATGTGATCNGAAAAGTGTGGAAACTGAGCGATGCTTTGCGGTAGTAAGAGTGATGTCGGGCGTAAGTTGGTTCGCAAAAGAGATTAATGCTCTGGACTCTGATGAGTTTTACGATCGTTATGAGTGGCGTACATCTTAAGACCACGTTTGCCTGCCAGGCTTTTTCACGCTTTGCTGTTGTCACCATTGATGCTTATAAGAGACTTAATCGTAAGACACTTTGAGCAGGAATGACACAAAAGTAGCACGACATTTTGGTTGCGTTCTGTGGTTGAACGATGCTTACCAGACACAGTGCACTATCTTCCGGAAATTTGGGCAATGTTGATCCGAAATCAAGACAGCGAAATATTAGGCTACACATTCGTTTTTTGTCCAAGATCCTGTGCTGAACAAGCAATAAACTCATGAAAATCTAGAAACGCTGACTTTCAAAATTTTTGGTAAATGTAAGAATACCTTCAACAGAATCTTTACTTTTAAACAAAGTCACAACAGCTAAGTTCACAGCAATATAATCGGAAACTGGGCTACTTGTAAACAATTGTTGCGTTAGCGTGCTTGACTTTTTTCAACACAAATTCTTAGTAACATACCTTTACACCAGGATAGAAAAAACTTTAAAGCAGCTTCTTATAAGTTGAGTTTCCTTGCCAGTTTCCAGCAGAAGTGAGCATAATCCAAAAGTTCTACTAGTTTCCCAAATTAGAGATGACTCCTTCGATGTGTTGGAAGAAGTTTTTCAAATGATCATTTGAAACCCATCAATTTGCTATCATGAGTGTGTCAAATCCGGAACCTTTGTTTTGCTTATCCTGAATACATTCTCCAATCAAGATTATCCACAGTTTCAATGCAATCTACTTTTCCAGGCGATCGAAGACTGAAAGCAGGCACAGCACGGGTTTAGAAAAACTACAAACATTTCAAGTAAAGACACTAAACTAAATCTAAACAAACTGTAGGTTTGCATTATTTCTTCATATCACGAGAAAAACACCCAAGTCGCAATTTATTGTTTGTGTTAGGAGTTACAGTGTCGTTTTTAGGGATAGAAGTAAACGGGAGAATAGTTGACCAAATAAAACGCTGATGCAAAAAAGGCAAAAACGCGTGTGAGTCTAAAAAATACCGTTTGAGGGAACAATAGCTAAAAAACTTCCTGAATTTGTTAATGAGAATAGTGAGGATTTGAAAGAGCGGGCAACGTTTCATAAAGCAAATCTCTAAGCATTGCCACAGCCTACATTTCTATGCAAAACAGGACTTTTTCATTATTATTTTATGAGACAAAGTTAAAAATGTCAATTAGCTTTTTATAAGCTTTTAGCTTTTTTTCGCAGAATGCAATCATGATAGAGACTTGGTTCTTATTACCTTTCACAAAAAAGCACAGCACAGGCTAAGCTTACTTTCCACATTAGACTGCTTTCAAGTAAAAATAAACTAAGGCTGCCATTTGCTCGACTGCGGCGAATATGGAAACAAAGAATCTTCTATGCTTTTTATTTTAAGCCTTCCTTTAAAGTGGTTTCCAACCAGTGAAGTGCATAACCTACCGCAGTCTTTCCTAATTTTGTTAGGCAGTAAAGCATTTCATGCAGGTTTTCGATCTTCCTCAACACAAAGTTCGATCCTGTTCATCAACTGGTAACTGAGTATAGTGTATAACAAATGTGCTGAAAGTTATATGCTTACGGTAACCAAAGTATTTTACTTTACGTCTTTGTGTTAATAGGACATCTGCAAAACGCGTCACACCATTTTTTAACGATATGAAGAATTTATGGTTTTACGGGTGAGTTATCAGTGTCAACTGCATTGAATGTAACACTTACAGTTTTGACATTTGCAAAACAAAGTTTACTGCCTGCAACGTTGTTACGTTTTGCAGTCAGTACACGACAAAACCTGAAAAATAACATTCAACTCATTTTGATTTGTCAATAATTCATGTCAACAAGTAAATATTTTGACATTTTTTTCACTACATCATATCCAAGTAGAAGTGGTATGGGTCAGTTGTTGAAAAAACATTGATAAATAGCCTCTTCTTCATCGCATGAGCAGTTCTTTCAACCCACTGCTTGGCCACAGTAGATCTCGGGGCACGTGTTGAGCAGCCTTTCAGTTGTCTCGTCATCACGAACCGTCAGACTATGCACTCCGTAGGGGGGTCTATTGATTGGATACCGAAGAACAACATGGTCAATGGTTTGTTCTTCTGCGCCACACTCACAAGTAGCAGAACGGCCCTACCCCAGTTGTGTAAACAGGAGCGGAAAAGTCTGACACCAGTACGGAAGAGGTTAAGCCGGACCGGGTCGCCGGAGCAGCGGTAGGGCAGAGGGGGCAGTGAAAGAGTTGAGGGAAATAGAAGTTTATTAAAAAAAACAAAAACTCGTTGATAATTTCAGTTCAGCAACAACGATGACCTCAAAAACAAAAACAGAAAATATAGAAAACCATTGTGAATTTTCTGGGTGCGCGAAAAGCTGCAATAAATTTGTTTCAGATCGATCCTGATAAACCATGGAATTACCTATGGTACTGTTAGGAAACGGCACCTCCACCCCTGCTGCCCCCTTTTTGAAAAGGCAAAGGGGAAAATGCCCCCGTCACGTCCCCGCTCTCCGGCGTCCCTGCGGACCCATGCTGCTCTTGGTAGGACCATTCCAGGAGGGTGGTGCCGATGTCGGGGATGAAAGTATGGAGTATCGTAGTGTTCTCCAACAACTCCGCATTCCATCGGTGATCCGCCCGGAGCGCCACACGTCTGTTGTCCTCAGATGAACTGATGAGTTGTCGTGCGGCGGCCGGCGGATACAAATGGCAGTCTCGATTTGAGATGCCTTGCATTCTCATCCGGTGGACAGGTGAGCGCTGAGTGGAGCAGATGTCCAGGCTCCATAGCATGGCGTGCTAGAGAAAGTGTGGCTCCTTTGCGACGAAGCTCAATAGGTTGGATGCCTGCGAGGCATCCGTGATAAATAGCTATTTTAAAGGCACTTATAAAAACAAAAAATATTCTGTAAATTGAGCATACCTGTAAACGTTTAATCGGCCCTTCAGTTTCTTGAGGTTACTGGACGTTCCACTTCAGAAATGTGATAATCCTGCTGCCAACAACAAAGCAACTCTAAAGGTTACACTCGATATTTTCAAAAATTGTAGACATGATTTTCGGACAGAGTAATGTGAAGCACACACGACCGAACAGTATATCGAGTCGAGGCATTGATCATTGAATCAGTAGACCAGTGGTTCCTAACCGGGGGGCGTCAATGGGGCGTGAGTCCTTACGCGCTCTTCAACATTGGAAAAATTTTGGACGAAAAGTGTTTGAACAATTAACTTATAAGTCAGGGGGTTTGAAACAAAAGACAATTACTTTAGGAAGGCGTGATAGAGAAAAGGTTAAGAACCACTGCAATACACGATAGGAAGGTTGCGGTCCTGTGATCGAAATTGGAGGCAAACCAATGAGCAGGTTAAGAGAGAGCCAAATATCAAGACTGAAAGAGAAAAAAGAAATATATAGGTGCAAAAACATTTTCTGATAAAAAGAAATTTACATTCAAACGCAAAATGAGAAGAGTAAGTTGGTCAAACATGTCTTTATGACGAATAGCTTCATTGACTTGCTCAAGCCCCGATGTTTAAAAAGTATTTATAGAAAAGTTCATCTTGTTCAGTCTTTCTTGATTTCTTTTTTCTCCTCTTGCTTATTTTTGTCTACCCAGGAAGAAACAAGTCACAAATATATATATAAAATGGGAAAACCCGAAAGAAAACATCTTAAGTACGCACCATGAACCAAGACAACAGATGTTTTTTTCACCAAGGACCCAAAATTTGAAAACCTTAGCACAACAAGTGAACCAACAAACAAATAGTTTCATTATAAAATTTTACGAAGAACATATGCCAGTTCTAAGCTTCATGAAAATTTTGTTTTGGCTTGCACAAAAGAAAACCTGAAATGCGAACAAGGCTACAATAGTAGTGGCCGTCTGAAAGCTCAATGCTTGGAAAGAGTGCTATCGAATTTGAACAGCGTTTAGAAAGAGATGGAAGCTCGTTACTCTGCACAAATATGCCGTAACGCACCAACAATTCAGAAAAATTTGTTCCTGATTTTTTCGTGAGCTCCCTTGTGCTGCGTGTTAAGAATAGAACAATCGAGCATTTCTTAGTGAAGTCCAGGTTTTGTCAAACCTTGCGGTGTAGCATTGATCAGGTGCAATTGCTGCACAGGGGATCATGAAGNCCTGTTTCCTTTACTTACGCGAATGAAATGTACTTCAACAATTTGCTGNTGTGAAAAAGCTTTCTCGCAACATCTGGACGCGTGCAAGGCGTTNTGTGTTTTATTTCACTCAGCAGGTTCATCCGGAAAGTTTGCTAAGGAAATGCACATTCCCTGTGAACACTAATACTGGGATATAACCCAAAAGCGTTTAAAAATTGGCGCGGTTGCGTTTTTTCCGTTTGGACGATGTCTTTAGTGAAAAGCTCATAGGTTTATTGGACGCATTGGAGAAAAACAGCTCAAGGTGAATCAGGCCCGTAGTCAAGAGTGAGTAACACAGGGAGAGCAATGTGATTGACAAACATGGTTGTCAAATTGCGTCGTAAAAAAATAGAGCTACGCGGTTTAATATTAACATATTCATATATTGTGGGACAAGATCTTCCTCATCGTCAGTGTTCCCTCAAAGGTGCGAAACTATGCAAATGTACAGTACAATACTACTAGACCATTTGCGCAGTGAAATCTCATTCTCGCGCATTTGCAAGTTTGCAACATTCCAAATCTAATATCGTACATAAATCGCATAGTCCTTGTAATTCTTGAAACGCTTCACTGTTTGTGTGTCTACATCAGGGTCGGATCCAGCCAGTAAGATTAGGGGGGCGATTTCAGTAATATTTGGAAGGTAGACAAGTCTCATCACTACTGCAATAGAGATGAAGTAAACTTCACAACGTTGCTGTTCCTAAACAGTTGACAACAAAATAGCCTTATATTGCTAATGCTGTTTCCCGAATTGTACAAAATCATGGTGAATAAAGTTACTTTCGTAGGTTTTAGGGGCACGATCGCCCCAATCGCCCCCTGGATCCACCCCTGGTCTATATGGTTATGCAATTGGATATACGCTAAAGCAAACGTTTGCTCAATGTTTATTTACTCAAATTTTCTAAGGTTTACTCAGAATTTTCTAAGAGGGAACACTGCTCATCATGCTAAGAGCTAAGAACAGAGAGAGCGCATAACTGAACCCATAGGTGATGAAAAACTACCAAACCTGCAAATAGAGATCCAGCCTTAGAAAAAGCAACAGCGCTGAAACAAAACATATATTTCATTTCAGTTTCAGCCCTGCAATTGCTCGTTTTAAGGGTGTGACTCTATGTTGTAGCTATCTTAGATTCACATCATCAGCTTAACGTTGCTACAGAGGTAAAGTTGTCTTCTTGATTGACTTATTGAAGATTAGAACTGTGCTTATTGATAAATAAAACAAATGAACCATTTGTAGAATGAAAGTTAAGTCGCAAAGCAAAAATCAATGACTAATGAATAAGGTATTTGAACTTAAAAATTTTTAAGTTTTGTAGACAAACAAAAGTAACTTCGTTTATATTCACAGTATCAACAAAGAGGAAACATGAGTGTTTTGCACGGCTATCTCGAACTTTTNGGCATAGNCCAAATTGTTTTTTTGCTAACTCCCACATCACTTTCCTCGATCCTTGATGTCTTACGAAGTGCTCACCGNAGAACATTTATCGACCTTGGTTTTGGAGAGCGGAAATCATATCAGAAGAAAAANAGAGTGTAGCAAATTATTTCCAGTTATTCCTAAGTATCACTGTCACGAAAGATGGGAGTAGTGTAATGATGGGCAGCCACCATTGGCGTCCNCAGAAATTTTTCCAGGGGGTCAACCTTGATATTTTGCTCATCCTTTTCATGTTGCTGACGATGCAATGCAAATGCACGTTCACAAAACGCTTTGCCCTTTCTACACCGTAACGAAAATGCCCCATATTACGGCAACAGTCGCAAAAATCGCGCTTCGTTGGCGCAGCAATGCTTCTTTTTCATTCATGCCTCTTTTCACATAGTACAAAACTACGAAGCTTACCGCTATCAGAAGTCACTGTCTCGCAGCATTTTCTGCCAAAGATGTGTCTGTGTTCAACAGTCACATGCCCAACACGCCTTGTACCGTAACTTGAAATGAACCTTTGAAGATTTGTTGCCATGTCATTGTTACGCAGTAAAGACTAGCGATCGAACAATCCACACACAAGCTTTGCAACCTGCCTCTGCAGCAGGGTTGCCAATTTGGCTTTTTTGAAGCCAGGTTTTGAAATTCTGGCTTTTTGAACACCTTTGGCTTTTTTTTGCAAATCAAAAAAGCCAGACAAAATCTGACTTTTTCTGGCTTTATTTCAGTCGGCAAGACTTGGTTCTGGAAAAACATTGTCTGAGTGGCGTATTCATTACAAATCTCTTCTGAAAAGAGTCTATAGCCATGCAGGATGCATAAAATATTGAAAAGATTTTACTGTTTCCCTAAAAATGATCGATGCTATTGATAAGAAACAAATGTGCCACAGTGTAATTACGGGGAAAGACATTGCTTCTCAAGAGTGGAAATGTATTATAGCGATGGTTCTGACAAGTTTTAATGTCTATTTTGTGTTTGGTTATGCATATTTTATGTGTAGCCTATATGCTGCAAAACTTCTATCTGGCTTGTTCTGGCTTTTTTTGGGACAAGGTCTGGCTTTTTTTGGTGAAGATAGGTTGGCAACCCTGTTCCGCAGCTACAGGCAAAGTGGGGGACATGAACTGCAAGCTCATCACTGCATGACACCAGAACAGCGAACGTGACTCTTGTGCAGTGTGTCATGCCGGAAAATAAACTGCCATTGCAACAATTAAACCAATTAATCGAAATTCAACTGCTGTTTTCAGGTTTTCTAAAAATTTTTGGTTCTTAGGCCAAATTTCTAGGGTGGACAAATGCCCGTTTCCCCCTGTGGACGCCGACGACTACAGATTCACTTGTGCTTCTTTTCACACAGCATAAAAATATGTGGGTTGCCGCTTACAGCAGCCAGCCACTGTCTTGCTGCATTACCTGTCACGATATCTGCGTTTAAAAGCAGTGCTGCCGCAAGCTTCTCTGCAAAAATAACTAGATTTAAAATTTTTGCGTCGAGGTTTGCAGTTTTGCTTGAAATGATTTAGTCATTTACTTTATCACCCAAAAATCTTTGCATCATTTGCAAGCTTGTTAAAATAGAATTTACCTGTTTTTGCTTGTTTAGCATGTTTGTAGCTATTTGGCATAGTTTGATAAGCGATTTGGCATTTTTTGCCCATCTGGACCTGGCAGCCCTGGAATCTACAGTTGC
>JGI24021J15306_10006794_pt1 | contig 13856 bp, 10 predicted proteins | sample Ectturendosymbi1_FD_15306 | JGI IMG/M metagenome (IMG submission 15306) | reverse complement strand
CCGGGATTGAGGAAGAATAGGCCGGCCGTTCCTTGGGTTGAAATCGCTCCCCAAATCATCACACTCGGCGGGTGTTTCATGGTTTACTGTGCGAATCTTTCATTGTACCGAGTTCCTGGTGGTCTCCTCACAGTACTCTTCCTCGGGGCAAACTGCTGAATTGTTGTTTCGTCGGAAAACTAAACTCTGGACCATTGCTGAATTGTCCAGTCTTTGTATTTTTTCGCAAACTGCAAGCGCTTCAACTTCATTGCAAGGNTCAGTCTCGGTTTTCTAGCCGGTTTCCGTNATTTGAGGCCGAATTCGTCGGTCAAACGGCGACTGATGGTTCTTCTGCTGATTTTCGAACCAGTTTCCCCAAGTTCCGCTCGAATCTTTTTAGCTGAACACGTAGGAAACTTCACGATACATCTTTTTATCAAAATATCGTCTCGTCGGGTGGTTTTCCGTGGACGACCGCCCTCTTACAATCTGAATAAGATCCACAATTCTTGAACTTGACCACTGCCTGATGTACTGCTGTTTTACTGACTGCAAGGCGTTCACTTATTGCGCGATCAGTGTATCCTTCCTGGCGTAGAATCACGATCTGAGCTCGCTGTGCCTCAGAGAGAGACCGTTTGTACCCATTCTGAGGCAAGAAAATAATAACGAAAAAACAAAAAAACAATCTCACTGCTGAATGGTTGACTGTTTATGAATTGAAACAGTCTCTTGCGTCACACTCTCGCTCAACAGAAAGGATGATGCAATCACAAATGATTTCTGATGCAATACTGCGGAACAAGTAGCTTCGCACACAAAAATCGACTTTGGTCTTAAACTTTTGGCCACGACTGTAATTTGTCAAAAGTTAAATGCTCATCAAAACATGATTGCCGGGAATTACATTGGGAAGCTGTTGCTCAAACAATTAGAAAAGCAATATGTTTCATCTTACAAGGTGGGCAACTCTTAGAACTAAAATTCGTAGCTGACTGTTTAAATATTGCTGTTGTAAAGCTCCGAAAATAGCTCAGCCACTCGAAGCAATCATCTTACAAACATTCTTGGCAGTGAGACGGTGAAGGTGATTGCATAGCGCAAGTGCAATGGAACATAAACAAAACATCACTAAAGAAAACATTTATGTGAAACAATGGCACAAATGTACCGTGTAAGCTATAAGGGAAGATACGTAACTTTACAAAGCGGCCCCAAATTCAAAGTAGTTTGACAAACGTTGCTAAAATGTTGTTATGAAAACTGTTTTGTTAGTATGACGTTGGTATGAGCAAAGTTTCGCCGCATATAAAAATTATATTGAAGAAAAACAAATTTATCTGTAAAAAAATACTTGCTACAGAAAACATATAAACAGATTTTGAAATAAAAAATATCAAAATGATGAATGTCAAGCGGTGCCTGGAGTCCTTGGCCTAATTCATAAAAATGTCCATCAAAAGCATTTTTGGAAAATGTTAACTGCTCGGGAAACCGTAAAACGCTGTACGAGTCGACAAACGAAGAGTGAAATGCAACCCAAAATTTGATTACATGTTCCTGGGACATGTGACATCCGTTATTTCCGGATCAAACTATATATTTGTGACTTCCCAACATCCACTTTTAATCACTTTCACAACAAAGTCATATCTGCGCAGCGAAACATTCATAGCAAACAAATTTTATGCACTGTACCCCCCAAAAGGAGATTTTTAGAGGGGAAGTTTGTTTGTGCGTAGAAAAATCATGCGTGTTTTATATCCGTTTTTTCTTCGTATCAAGTCACGGTGTAGAAACACTCTTCACATAAAAGGTTTCCGATGTCATATTTAGCCAAAAACGTTTTGCACTTACAATCACATTGATATGTTGAGGTAGCAGGATGCACAAAGTTTGCTACACAGCAGGTAACCCTGGGTAGTACAGTACCCCAATTTTCTATTTATGGGCTTCCAGAGATATTTTTGTAAAATATATCTAGCACCATTCCATTTGTCTTCGAAAATCAGGGAAAATCATGGAAACACAGGCTTTTGACATTCTTCTAAGTATATGAGATCAACAAAAAAACAAGCCCCTGTGTTGGTGGACCACCCAGGTTTCCTGAGCAGCTACTACTGTAACCACACCGATGACGGTCTCTGCAGTAGACTTAAATTGTAGATACGTTGTTTTAAAACACGATATTCCTGGAGCTTTGTATATTCTTTTCTTGTTGGTAAGCCGGTCTCTCTGTTAACCGGTAGTTTTCCTTTCGAATCAAAAGCAAGACATTCTCATTTACATTTAACATTAGAATTTAATAGATATGTTACGGAACATGTTTGTTAGATATGCATTTGTTACGAAGAAAAGGACTGAAACATGCAAAGACTCTAATTGCTTTCACGAATGAGCTTTTTGCACGCACAGTAACGATATTTGCAATTGGAGTTTTGAATGAAAAAGAATAGTATGAAAATAGCAATTTTGGGCGCTGCAGCCAATAAGGATTGTGTGGATTTGGTGGAATATTCTGCAAATATGAGTTTAAGAATCAAGTTTCTGGGATTTTCCATGTGTAGTGTATTATGTGCAAAAAATGTAAAGTTTTCTTTATGGTTAACCAGGTTGTTAGAATTAACCGCATCTGTAAATTTCTAATATAAAATTTGGTTTCGTATTTGTTAGTCATGCGTCAAATGCACATCTGGAGTCTGCAATAAAGCTATTCCAATGATTAAGAGGAATGTGGAGAAAACAACAAGCGAACAAAAATTCAGCGAAACTACGTGAGATTCGCATTTAAAAATACACCTAAAACTAACGAACAAACGCAACTGGATTCATGAGAAATGTGTATTTAAACCTTTAAATGTTGCGATGCCAAACTGAGCGCTTCGCCCAAATAGAGTGCATGGCTTGCTCTTGCGTATGATTCAATCCATCACCGCAAATTATGGTCAAATTTCTGAAGCTCACCTGAAGAGCAAAAACAGTAAAACCTCTACGATGAGATGCTGTTGCACATTTAAACCAAGCATCAAGTCTGTTCTGGTACTTTCCGCCCAAAATGGGATCTTGGCCCTCCAAGGTAGGAATTGCTCGATTTCGTTTGTCCTTCCAGCAACCTAAATTGGTGGATTGCATTCCAGCTGAGCAAAAAATGCAACCCAGGACGTAATAACAACAAACCATTAAACGTAAATATGGCAAAAAGTTTTTACATAACATTTTTAAGAAAGCATAGCCTGTATGATATATCGTGAAAACGTAATCAAGCGGATCTTGATTTACTAACTGCCATTTTTCAAAATCAAATACGATATGAAGAATTGCTCATTGTGAGCAATCATTTTGGGTCATAAGTATAATTATTGCTTGCATCGCAGAATTTTCAGCATTGCACTTGATCGTTTTGCAGCTGCGTGCGTCCGAGCCGGAATGAAAATTGGCACTAAAATAACCGAGGAAGTATCTCCCAACAGAAAACCAAGGCAGTGCGTCCTGCAATTTAAGCGGCAATACATTGTAGCAGGTCAAGAAGTTTTTTTATGTTAATTTTGGTGACGCCAATTGGCGGCAGGCCGAAGCCTGAATTGTGCTTCTTGCCGAGGCGGTTGAGGTGAACGCTCTTGCCCAAGGAGCGCTGCGACAATTCACTCAGTGGCTGTGAATCGAACACCTAACCTTCCAGTTGGGAGGCGGACACTTTACCACTGAGCTACTGTCACTGAGCTATTGCCACTGAGCTATACCACTGAGCTATACCACTGAGCTTTGCCACTGAGCTATACCACTGAGCTATAAGCTATAGCACTGAACACTTTACCACTGAGCTATACCACTGAGCTATACCACTGAGCTATTAGAGCTCAGATTGTAAGTTTGAACTGCAAGTAGGGTGAATCAGAGTCAACCCGTAGGCAGTCGAGTTTCTTAGAAGTCCCCTTTGTTCAACGGTATACTAACATCTGCAGTCATAGAAAAAGTCATTTCAACAAGCAAACCTTAGAACAGGTGCTGCACTCATTTTGATGAATTTGGCATGGTTTGGTAATACCGCGTTTGAAATAGATGTCTCTTGGTTACCAGTTCTGTCGCCACAGGGGGCTTTGGTGGGCTTAGCCCTCACCAAACAAATTTCTAAGTCCCACAAATTGAACTATGAAACACTACAAACAGTAGATTTTTTATCAAATTTTAGAATGTCAAGCAGCCTTGCCCAAACGTAAAGTCTTCCTATTTAAAACATTCCGGCGACGGTTCTGTTGGTAACGGACGAAGGCAAGGAATGACACTATGCATGTGTAATTGGAAGAAGCCAGGGGTGTAGTGCTAAAAGTAAAACAGAAGTGGGGGAACGCCGTTCCCACAACAATAAAAAGGCAGACTGCACCAAATATTTCGAATAAAGTGAGCATTTGCCTGCAAGAATTTCCATATGGGATCTTCCTTTTCACTGCAGGCTTTTGAATTGCAGTGCGAATCTGCGTGTCACTATCACATCTGTGAGATCACAGTCATATTTTAATGCAGTGCAAAAAGGTGTGGGAACGCCGTTCCCGCCCCGCGACACCCCTGAAAAAGTCCAACAGCAAGACCAAGCGTGCATGTCACGATGAAGGTTGCAAGCCAGTGTTCAACCAGAGCTGGTTGTAAGCCTATTTTTATCACAATGGGTCCCGAACCAACAGAGGGCCTCGCGCAAGTGCAGACGGAATTCTAAGAGAATTAAACCACTACTGAAACGTGACGTGAACAATGGAACGTCCTTTATATCACTGAAATCATATTATGAAATTAACATTATAACCTGCTTATATGCGCTATATAGCTTTTTTGGTTTTAGACAGGGATACTACACGAAATAACATACTTAAATGTTTACATCTGCAAAGTAGGTATGCCGCCAACGCATCCCTAAATTTTTTTTTCGTTTGATCCCCTGGAATGAGTAAACTATTAAAAAGCCTAGCGGTGGGCTTACCGGAGACTAAAAACGAACAGGGAAGAACATTTGATGAATTGTGTTGGGTCCATATATGCATAAGAAAGCAAAAAATTAGGAAAAGTTTTAATGAGGAAGGTGGCGACAAGCAGAAAAAAAGCAAGACTCGTAATCGACAATGAAAAACAAGACGCTTTTCAGTTTTTATGTGTTTGATTGTGATCTTCAAAACGATTTATTAATCCTTACATCCTTAAATAAGCACGAAACATGATCTTCTTCAATTTTAAATTCTTGTAAAAAAATTTGAGGGTTGGAAAGGGCGGCACTTTTATGGTGGGCCCCGGGCGGCACTTAGCCTTGCTACGCCACTGATCTCAACTATGATGGTCTGGCCATGTGACCAGAACGCCGTTGGAATTATCGGAGATGCACGTCCTGCTGGTTTCATCCATGGGAAAACTGCTAAGATATATACCAAGGTGCAGGTTGCAGCATTCCAACCTTTATTGGTCATGCCTTGGTGGAGCCAGAAGAACTACGTGACAATGCTGAAAACTGGGAGGTATTTCGAGTCCACCTGGGGCTATCCCGTGACCTTCCTCAGAGGTAAAGCGGGTATGAAAATGGATCAATCAATGAAACGAAACATGTATACATGGAACACCGATAATATGTAAATAATTACTACTATATATACGTCACAAAAGAAACAAAATGGCTAAGTTGATTGTTTGAAACTGGTTTCTTGGTTTTGTGAGTCATGCCACTGCGCTTTGATTGAAATGTCGTCTCACTTCCTAGTGCATGAACTCAACTTATAAAAGTTTTGGCTAAGTTAGTAAGACAATCGATTTGTAAATAACAATTTTCGATTAGCAGCCTATTTCGTGTTCATTTTCCAGCGATGTGTGACGGCTAGCCTTGAGATGTTGCAAAATACCCTACAATCAGTGGTGTATGTTGGACAAATGGTGCCTATAGCAAGTACTAAGCGCCGCTGTCTAAACTTCTGTCACCATTTGCTTATGGTCGTTTTTTGTTATTCAAACCACAGACCCCTGCACTTTGTCGAATGTTGTGCGTTCCAAATGGTTCGCCGCTGTCGTTAAGGGGGTTGAATTCATGGCTACACAACGGCTAGCACTCCAAGTTACTCACTGTGACATCGAAAAGCAATAGAGCTCAAGCGACGTGTTCAGTCTGAATTTTACCATGAGGTCCGGCAACCATTAGCAAGAACATTCAAACGTACANCTGGTTTGCAAGCAGGCTCCTTACCGAGATCACTCTTTCACTACTTAATTGCCATACGCTCATGCAAGTGCTATTCTCAGCGCGCTTTCTCTTTGTGGTGGCTATAACGATCTGGTGGTTCCCGTGACGTCGCGCATGACCGTCACATCGATAAAGTTTCTTTGCTTAACTCCTTCAAATTCTACCATTGTTCAATTTAAGAATGTTTTCATTGTTAAATCGTAATTGCCAATATAATTAAACTTGAACTCATGCAAATTTAAAACACACGTTTTACTTTATTGCTTGTTCCAAAAGAAAACATCGGGTCTGGGGAAGACATAGGGTATAAAGTATAATGTCGTTCACCGATATTTTGTCTGCAAAAGTTATTGTTTTAATTTCTTTATCACATTTAATTGACAGGTTAATAAATATGTGATTAACATAACATAACACTTTATTGACGCAAGATTAAACTACAAAAGCAATTTTCTTGCTTCTGCTGATGCGGACTGATCTACATTGTGCTCAAATTCAGATTTCTGAGCGTCTTCTTCACGCTGAATATAGCAAGAACACAAAGTCTGCTTTGTGCCATAGATGCTCTTAGTTTCATTTTACTTAAAGAAAACTGCAATGCTTAGCATTATCTGAACAAGTAAGCGAAGATTAGGAAGGGCTTTCGCATCTCCACACTGAACAATGAACTTGACACGTCCTTAACGTCATGCTACCTTTTTTGTTGGTACAACTTGACAGCAGTATTCTGCAACAAAAATTCTCTTCATATGGCTGCTGCCTATCAACATCAGAGCTGTAAAATTTACTTTAACTTTCACACTTCGCTGTAGTTTACTATCCACACTATACCAAAAGTCCTCAATATCGAGGGAGAACCCAAATTTTTTGTCTATGTCATGCAAACAAGTAAACCTTCAGCCATTTTTTGTGGAAACTATTGAGTGTTAATTTCATGCCCCTAATCATTTACTATTTCTCCGTTAGCCCAGCATCTATTGAGTTTTTACCAGTCGTTCGTTTCTTTCGTCTCCGACGCTGTTCTACATCAACATGCCATTCTTTACAGAGATCAAGTCCTTTAGCATGGCCAGTGGATACAAGTATCTTGTACCCAAATTCTAGCAATATCTTTCAATTTCCTTTCAGTTATGTCTCTTAAAATTCAAAAGTCCAATATCATGTCTTTGACTTAGTTCTGGTATCACATCCCGAGATTCTTTGACATGGTCGACTCCATCTACTTCTGAGATGACACAATAACAATGTACTTTCTCTTCAACTTGTGTTGTCTCTGAATTTGCTTCCCTTTCAGGATTGGACACATCTGTATTCGATCCAATTTTAGACTACAACAAACTTGAAGGCTTTTTAACTGCTGTCACCATAAAACCTGTCAAATATTTTGAGCCGGGCATTTAAAATAAAGCACGTAAACACTTGGCTGATGTTTTGGCTTCCTCTGTCTTCATTTTCCTTTCTTGCTTTTCAGCTCCACTTTTCTTCTTTTTGTCAAATCTTTTAATGGTCTTCTTTCACAAATAACAAGTGGAATTAAAGCATTTCTGATGTGGACCTGCCTGCGTAGGCCGCTTGCACTAGGTTAGAGCTCACAACGACAACCTTTCAGCGATCCATAGGTTTTAGTGCCTTGCTGATAACCGAGGACGAGGTGGCGTGAAAGCATCTTCGACCTGTCTTGGTCTGGCCTTGACGTGGAGCCAGCAGAATTATCAGAGGTTGCAGAAAACCGTAATGTGCGGGGTTGAGACATCCTGGTGCTTCTGCCTCCGTTACGCTCTCTAGAGGGAAAGCGGGTGACAAACATGATTAATAAACCTTTTTCACCTTGGAATATTGATCTGACTACGTGCAGTCGAAATTCACTCCTCACAAATAATTAAAATAATTAAGCGAGCTATAACGAAACAAAAAATTGTAAATAGTTAATATTCTGTGGCAAAAATGAGATCTAAATTTGCAAATTTTTGCATTTCACAAGCACTTCATTGATACTTGTGCAATGTTTTTTGTTTAATGGCACGTGGTTACCGGAATATTTGTTTGAGTAAATGTAGGTGCCAAATAATGTTGATAATCAAGTATGATATTGTTAGAAAATAATTTTCCACGTCCTAGATAAGATTTCTGAAATTGTTGTTTTTTTCATGCAAACCTTGTGGTTTCAAAACGGAGGTAATAAAGATTGTTTTGTAAAAACCCAAGATAAAACACAACCAGCTAGTTTGGCCCATTTTGCATGTTACCGTGGGTTCCATGGAAGAAGCTTTATACAAACGGGTTTGAACATGAACATCTCGCCAATATACAAACGACGCAAACCAATCATTCAAAAGCAGATTGCCATTAAAAGCGTGCCGGATTTTATTGCTGCCCATAAAATTTAATCTGCTACATTTTTACCAAAGTGGTTTCAATTTTTTACACCACATGAGTTCTACTCAAAGAGTCTGTTGTCTTACTTTTAGGAACCCTGCTGCCTTATGCAGGTACCCCATAGGCGTAGGTGTAGGGACAGGCAAATTTTAGGGGTGCGAAGGAATTTTGCCCAAATTTCCCCTAACTTCTCTGAAAAGAACAACATAAAAACATGACTTCCAAAACATAAAACAAAGAAAACGCTTGCACTTTGATTTTGGGTGTCATTTTTGTAAAAGCAGAGCACATACATCGATTTTGCGAGGGTTTTCACAGATATTGCCCAAATTTCCACAGATTTTGCCCGGATTTCAAGGGATTACGCCCGGATTTTCACCAATTCAAACGTTTTGGCGGTGAGCTTGCAACTCTTGCACCCCCGCTTCCTACATCTGTGCCCATAGATGGATCAACCAAAATCACAACGGAGGTATTAAAGCAAAGTTTGTTGGTTATTGGTGATCAGCGCTGGACTAATATACTGTAGCTTATAATATGACATAACAAGCGAACGTCTCACGGGAGCAATCAGTGCTTCACGTGGGTTGTTTCCTTTCTTGCATGGCTAGTTGGAATTAATATTAGTGGAAACCAGTGCGTTACTAATTTGAGGTAGCAAAAACGACCACTGCGTGGTGCACTGCTTTAAATTCCCTTAATCGATCATCACGGCGATTAGATCTCCATTCCGTCAGTTTCCACGGCAGGCGTGCTGTGGTGACGTAACGATGTGCGAATTTCGCAGTTTGCTACGCACCACGCCTCAGTTTTACAACTATTCCTTTCAGTTGAGGGGCATATGGCCCGTGTGGCTCAACGCTCCTCTTGCAGTTCCTCTAGGCAAATCGTTGCTAATTAAAACAATCATTCTTTTCAAATGCATAGTGTTCCAAAATTTCATTTATTTTTGGCGCCCCTTTTCAAGTCCTCCACAGGGCATCTGCCGTGCCTGCCACACTCTAGATACGCCACTGCGCACGATAGGGTCATCAACGCAGTAAAGACATTGGCGCACTGAACACGTTTAATCTAAAGCTTTGAAGAAATGAACTACGGATGCTTTTATTTTTCACTACATCACATTGAGTAAAAATCTTTAGCAAACGCTAACGGCCGTAAATTGGCCCGAAAACGAACGAGTTCTTCAAATTCTTAAAGTGCAAGGTTCCGTGGTGTGGTTCTTGATTTCGTAAAAAATCGTTTGCTTATTGTGAATCCTCTTTGCAAAAAACGAACGTTACAGTTTGAGGATTTTAATGCCAGCCAAAATTTCACCAGACGTTTGCCTATACTCCTATATGCAAATGAATGTTGACAGAAGGTACTGAACATGATGTTTAGTAAAAAAGGGTTTTAGCGCCACAATTATATTGCCACAATTATATATTGGTCATTACATTTTGGTGGGTGAAGTTAAGAACTCCACAAACGCAAAGTTGCTAAGTTTCAATACAACTAATGTTTTTCTGTATGACGTAATGGTATCGGAAAATGATGTTCTTGAAGCGAGATAGTGCAGTTGGTGTGTTTGCCTGTATAGCTTAGAACTCGGATTGTACGCTTGAAATACAAGTAGAGTGAATCAGGCCCAGCCGATACGCAATGTGCGTTTCGTACATGGGTTTGACTCCTTTTTCAATGGTACCTTTAAGCTTTGCAGTAATAGAAAAGTCATTTCAACAAGAAAAAGTGTATCTCTCATTTTGATAAATTATAGGCATAAACCTTAGTTTGAAAACTTAATGCAAGTGCAAACGATAGGCTTTGTTATGATTGTGGTGAAAGATTTTAATAAAAGGGACTTTAGCCGAAATATTTGCACAGCTTGGCGATGGCTGTACAGAATAAAGTTATTCAGTGCCATTATGTAAAATGTTGTAACCACTGCTGAGCAATATAGCCTATGGGCGGATGTCCTACATGGTAGGGTTTGTTTATACAGTTTTCAAAATAAAAATCTGTTGGTAACGGAAAGGTAAGGAATAGCACTATGCAAGCATAATTGGAAGAAGACCAATCAAAGAGCTACACAAAGTTTGCAGGTCACGATGGAGGCTGAAAGCTAGCATTTCTCAACCAGAACCGGTTTTTGGCCCATTTGGCCTCTATCAAAATGGGTCTCGCACCTTAAGATGGCCTCGCACCAGTGACGACAGTGTCAACGTTTGAAGCATTTTGTATAGTCTAAGAGAAAGAAACCACTACTGAAACGTGAAGTGAACAATGAAACAATCTTTACATAACTGAGAATAAAAATATTTAATTTAGTAGTATAGCCTACTATACAAAATATATATACTTTGTTTAGGATAAAGAATGGAATTCTACACCAAATATGAGCATACGGTAATTTTTGCATCTGTGAAGTACATTGGGTGTGCTGCAATCGCTTATCCTAATTTATTAGTTTTTTATTTTGTTTGATCACCTGGAATGAGTAAACGACTAAAGCTAAGTGGAGCGGATTACCACAGACTAAAAGGCAATGGGGAAGAAAATTCAACGAAATATAGAGGGTCCATAGATCCATAGATGTGTATGTAAATAAGGCAGAAAAAATATGAAGAGTAATAATAATCAGAAAGATGGCGGACAAGCAGAAAAAACAAGACCCATAATCGAGAACAAGAAACAAGACCAGTTTCAGTTTGTGAGTCTTTGAATCTGACGTTCAAGATGCTTTGTTATTCCTTATATCTTTGAAAAGCACGAAACATGATCTTCATTCATTTTAAATATTTGTAAGCAAAATTGACGTGTGGAAAGGGCGGCATATTTTAGCAGGCCCCGGGCGACACTTAGCTTTACTACGCCACTAGGTGTTACGTAGATAAAATGTTAACTGTTAAACTTTGTTCAAAAACTAACAAAACTTTTAGCAAAGTTACCTTAAAGGAAAAACTTAGTCAGGATATTTACTTGTTGTCAGTGCGCAATTTACTTGATCACAAAATATTTTTTTCATTCAAGATGGGAGCTTGTCTATTGATTGGAAAAGTATTGTACCAAAAGAAAAATTGTCTATGCTGTGATTGAAAACTAGTTAAAGATAATTCACCATACCCTTTTCAAAAATCGACAGAAACTTGGCAATGACAGAAGTTGATATATTGGCAGTGGAAAGTCTTCCTCCTAACACTGAGCACTGCTTTTCTGCTTCTTGTGTGTTGGCAACCGCAGTGGAGAAAACCAGTACTTTGCTTCCATCTCCAATCATTATAGGCGAACAACCTGTAAACTGGATCAGTTTTTATTTTATAAGGGCTAATTCGAACTATCTCATTTAACCAGGCAACTCACCTGGGTCCGAATACGAACCAAAAAAAAAACTAAACATCACTATCAGTGCAATCATTCCTATTCTTGTATCAGTGCAATCTGCCAGTTCTTGTCGTCATTTCTCGCCTATATAAAAACATATAAGAACTTTCTTGAGAAATGACGATATTGATTTTTTTAATTTGAGCATTGCTTATTTTCTCAATCCTATTTGCTGTACCTATTTAGGCATATGTACAGTGCTCATGCAATGTGTTTTGCACCTGCTGTACATATTGGTCAGCAAAATCCGTGTCGCACATAAATTTATTAAGCTGCAAATACACATGCGTGAAAAAATATTTGCTAACAAACCCTGAGGTTTCTGACCCAAAAGTATTTATACAAGCCTGCACCTGCGAAGCTCATCGACGTTATATTTTGTCCAGAAATAATTTCGACCAACTTTCTACACTAAGCTATGACATTGGCAGAAAAATACTAAGAGCTGTGAGGTATACCAACTGTGGGACTGTTCTGAGTCAACTTTCTTATTTTCGCATTTATCACGGCTGTCCAGTGTTACCGGAGGTCGCATTTTTACATTGCTTATACGTCTAACATGACGTTACAACCTACACACGCGTAGTCGCGAAGGCTGTAGTTGAAAACGCTGTCAACCAGGAAGCTAAAGCTGTTTAGTCACTTCACGTATTTGGCTCGCCTATATTTATAACCTGTTTCACATAAGATATTCTTGTTGGCTATATCACATTGGTGAAGTTTTTATGCTTGCACAAGGACTACAATTGCTGCACAAAAGTGTAAAACAGTCTTATGACATGTTGATCTCCTTTTACTGCTTTATCAAATGAGATTCGACGCAAAAGCAGAAATAGCTAACCGTTGATTACAGTGATGAAACTTTAGTTTTGATTATTTGAAACAAGAGTCAATCAATGCACTCGAGACAATTTTTTTAAAGCATCGAAACGAAATGAGTCTTAAAATTGCAGCAAAGTAGTTTTATGAAGAATGCAATTGATTTGTATTACTGGGAGCTATGCATGTTAAGCTGCTGAACCTGTTGTAGACGTAATGTTTCATTACGTCAACCTGTTGTAGACGTAATGTTTCATTACGTCAACCTGTTGTAGACGTAATGTTTCAGTGTGGCACAACTGGTGGCATATGACAATTCGAAGATTTGAAACACACTCCGCAGTGGCGATTAGGAAAAGGAGGATCGTGAAATCAGCGGCAAGTCAAATAATTATGACGAACATATTCGTAAAAGTGACTGATGGTAAAAGTGACTGACGTTACTGAAACCTACTGCCTGTAAACCAAAATGAGATTGAGCGAATCTGCAGAGGAAACCACGGATCTATGGACCGTCTATGTTTCGTAGAATTTTTCCCCATTGCTTTTTGTCTGTTGTCCGCTCCACTTAGCTTTGATCGTTTACTCATTCCAGGTGATCAAACAAAATAAAAAACTAAAAAATTAGGATAAGTAATGACAGCATACTCACTGTACTTCACAGATACAAAAATTACCGTATGTTCATATTTGGTGTAGTATTCCCTTCTTTAACTTGAACAAAGTATATATATTTCGTATAGTAGGCTATACTACTAAATCAAATATTTTTATTATCAGTTATACAGTATAAAGAATGTTTCATTGTTCACTTCACGTTCCAGTAGTGGTTTCTTTCTCTTAGACTACATAAAAGGCTTCAATCGTTAACACTGTCGTCACTGGTGCGAGGCCATCTTAAGGTGCGGGACCCATTTTGATAGAGGTCAAGTGGACCAAAAACCGATTCTGGTTGAGAATTGCTGGCTTTCAGCCTCCATCGTGACCTGCAAACTTTGCATAGCTGTTTGGTTGGTCTTCTTCCAATTATGCTTGCATAGTGTTATTCTTTTCCTTCTTCGTTACCAACAGATGTTTGTTTCGAAAACTGTATCAACAAACTCTA
>JGI24021J15306_10006793_pt1 | contig 13858 bp, 8 predicted proteins | sample Ectturendosymbi1_FD_15306 | JGI IMG/M metagenome (IMG submission 15306) | reverse complement strand
GGCTAGAGTGCGTGAAGTCGATGGAGTTGACAGCTTCCTCTCATCGCTCCTGCTTCTTCTGTTGTAGCCAAGATAGTAGAGACGAAGCGGCTCTGTCAGAGGCAGTACCCACTGGTGCTCGCATGAGGGAGCGATAGAGGGTCTCGCACTCTTTGTCGCAGCATGGCACATAGTTCTTCCGGCGGCCACGTGGGATACATTGTTTATCCGCAGATAGCAGGCTCACACTTAAATCTGGTATGCCCTCTCAATATTTGGTGTGTCCGGAGGTGGCAATCTCTCGACGGATTCACCTATGAGAAGGCAAAAGCGCTTCCAATCAGCCTTGCGAAAGTTCCAACGCTTCACCGGATCTCTGTTGGCAGGAACCTTGAATCTTGATGGCGTTATGAGGGAAGGCCGATGTTGCGACAGCGGGAACTTTCCTAGAACACGTTTGTCCGGCAGTCGGCTGTCCAGGCCGAGGCTCGCGAAGGCCAGGTCTGAGTTGGTGCCGACATTCCAATGGCGAGAGAAGAAGCTGGTTGTTTCCTTGGGGGTGTACAACATTGCGATGTTGTTGGATGTTGGCCAGATGTCCAGGCTCTCACCATCAGGGAATGTTGTGTTGTAACCCCAGTTGACGTGCTGGCAGTTGAAGTCGCCAGCATACAGACTGGGGTGTGGGAACGTCGGGATGGCTGTTGGGGTAAGTCGCGAGCATGGAGGTTTGTAGACGTTGATGATCTTGTATCCGGCGACGTCTACGCACAACCACTCAGTCTCTGATTGTTCTGGAGACTGATCGACCAGTGACCATTCCATCCGCTCGTGGACAAACGTGGCAAGGCCGAACTTTCTGCTCAGGATTGACCCAGCTAGTGAGAAGTTGGGTATCACTAGCTTGTCTGCAGTTATTCAGTGGTTCTCCTGTAGGATGATGATAAAAGCCTTGTTCATATAAGCTAGCTGCTCAATGATGGAGATCTTATTTTCAGTAAGCCCCTCGGTGTTCAACTGGAATATGTTGTGTCATGGGGCGTAGGTCTTCGGCAGAATTTGTGCTGCGGCGCCCTGAGAAGGGCGTTGTATGACCCATCCCAAGCTGAACACATCGAGCGCGTGTAGCAGTGGTTGCTGTCATGATGACATATTTGTTAAGCATTTCAAGAAATGCCGCAGCGAGGAGGGCCAGGTGAAGTCATCTTTTCTCCGCACCAGGATTGTCCTCCTCCCCATGTCTGTTTCAATGAAACAACTGATTGAAACATGAAGCACTTTCATGGGTGAAAAGTAGCGGCAACATTTAGGACGAGAACGAAATTGAAGAAGGTGGTTGTTGCCTTGTGCACATGCAACATTATAACGCAATCGTGCTATAGGAAAAGATTGTGCTATGTGGAAAAGTATTTTATCGCCATGTGCTGAAAGGGTCAGCGCACGTAATGTTTTCTTTGCATCCTGTAACAATTTTGAATTCAGTTGCATGATATTTTGTTAAGCGTAAGATGCATCGAAACATTTTATTTACAAGCGTGTCCTACGAAATTGTGTGAAACGCACCAATGAGGACGTTCCCAGTGTGACACTAGTGCGTTTTTCATTGATGGCCACAAATTGAAAGTTTGCAACGGGCTTCCACACGTGCGAGCGCTGCTGGGAAGTAGACATAGAGTTGCTTTTCTTGCGAAAGGAAGTACTGTATTCCATTCGCACTGTAACACAAAAAGAGATAACATGCATTTATAGAAATTTGAAAATTCACAAGAAATTGATGCTTCAAAATTGCCACATCCATGAACTAACCATTAAAAATTGCTGGAAAAGAACGCACCTTGAGGCAGAACATTCCAAAAGCTTTCCTGTTGTCACGTTTATTATATATATATATATAAATTTGCAGTAATACGGAGGCTATACTGATATAATTTACTTGTTCTTTTACTACTGCAGAAATTCCGCTGAAAGCAGAGACAGGGCTGAAATTGTCATCGTTTCGTTGCGATAAATGTGTTCCAGAGTTATATCAATGGCAGAACAACAGGTTGATAAAAAATACAAATATATATATAACATGTAAAAGAAAAAGATAAAACAAGTTGCTAACAATAGACAAGTCAATATTTAGAAAGGTGAAGTTTTGAAAAAAGCAAACAAATAAATCTACCTGAACAGGATCAGAGATGGATTCCTTGATAATCTGGATGACATGATAGTAAGTTTTTCTTTAAATTGGAAATTGGAGCACTGCTTAACCTGCTTGTGTTTATGCAGTTTGCTTCAACTGACAATATCTTCGTGGTAAGCCTCATTCAAACGTAAAGATTTTTGAAAAAGATTCAAGCATTGATTTTCACATTTTTTCTTGCAGTTCCCTTGCAGAAATACAATACGGTTCAACAAAAGTTTATTACTTTGGTCAATATATGGCGCAAAAGATTTACCAGTAATATTTTGAATTTAGTATTTCAAAAACAAATAGGATCATTAGGCTGCCATATTAAAGTTTGTTTTTGCATCAAGGTTTTTGTCATAACCAGTTTCTGAGGTTAGGATTTTACCATGTGCCCTGTTATAAGCCAAAATATCTTTTAATTATCAAAACGTTTAAAGATCTTTCACGACTTTTTCCTTCCATTTGCAGTCAACCCTTGGTATTTACATAATAATTTCTACTACGCAACTAGTTGGATTCGTGAAGAGCATAAAGTAGCAAAAGCTTTTTGTGAATTTTACGGAGGAACTCTTGCAATGCTCACAACATCATATGCAAGAAATATTTTGCAAACACTTGGTTCAACCAACACCGGTAAGTCTTTTGTACGGAAAAAGTAGTAACTTCAAACATGAACAGATATAATGGTTTTAACTTTTAAGTTGCAAATTCAAACTTACATCCACTTACTCAAACACCTCGCGAAAATATTGTGTAAATAAAATTTGCTTGATTGTTTATGTGTTCTGAGGAAAAACATTGCAGCATTGTTTCAAATGTAGTATTGGAATTTCCTGTTTCTTAAAGAAGGTAACATTTGGTAAGGGCCAAGATTTGTATAGATCACGATGAAAGTTGCTGTGTGAAGTTTTGATGATGCTCGTTTTTATTAAGATCGCTTCTGGATCGCTGTAACTAACCATTCAACTGTGGGAAGCGACAACCAATGGCAAGGTAATCGCCCTTTAAAGATGTCACAAATGCGGCGGGCTCGTACTGAGTCCAGGAAACTATCTAAAACACACGGTCGTTGTGTGATTTTTGATAACAAGGGTCAGTGGTATGCCCCGCGCGATTGCACACGGAAAGAGAAATTCCTTTGTCAAAAACCTGCAGGTAGCCTATGTGTTGCATGATATGCATGAAACTATGAGCAATTTATGAAAACAAGATAAATAAATGATTTTTTGTAATTGTAGTGCTGTAATGTTCATATGTTTGTTTAAAGGTGTTTTAGAATACGTGTCAACAAAAATCAGTCCTACACTTTCATTGGAATATTTTAACAAACCATGCGAACTAATTGTATTTTCCCAAGTTTTGTTTTGTTTACGTTGATACTGTGCAAAATGTACACAAGGTGTACAATAAATTGGACACGTAAACACCAGAAACAAAACAACCACCACTCAAATCCAATTTGAAAATGTGTTTAATATTCTACGCTGTGGTTGTACCATAGCTTTGGAATTAAAAGTGTTGTATTTCCCAATTTTATTATTTAAAAAATAACTCTAACTAGGAATTGATTGAAAATATTCAATACTTAAATAACTGACAAAACGAACATGGCAATTGCCGCCTGTTGTTGCCATTCAAAAGTGAATTCTCCCATGACACTTTAACACGCGTTTATGTTTATTGTGCTTTGCCTGTTTTTAAGATGGAGCAAGTTGCTTTGAATAATACCTACATAAAGTTTAGATCAGCTTTTTTTGCAAATTAAAAATAGAAAAGAATGTCAGAGAAACATTCACTCGAACCTCTTTGCTGTAATACCGTTCTAATGAACTGTTCGCACACAGCAATACTAATTGCGCGCTTTAAAACTTTGAACATTGAACATTGTTTCAACCATTCAAACGTCATAATTCAAATCGAAATTTGAATTGCGCTCGTGTTAAATACAAACTTCGATACCGTACTCAGCAGCAGCGCCTTCATAAAGATCATGCAAATAAGAAATATGCTAGTACGGTACGAACAGACTTTTAACAGCCCGAAGATATGATTTGCGTTTCACTACACAAGTTCTTTATCTTGAAACAAGTTCCCAAATGATTGGAAAATTCCACAACTCCACATTACACTGTTGCTTTGTTTTGTACAAGAAGTAGCGTTTCGTGTGCAGGTGCTTTAAAGGAAGTTACTGGAAAAAGCCGTGTTGGGTCTCATATCAACCACTTTCGCTTAAAGAAAAGAATTGCAGTTCTGTTTAATGCCTGTTATGCAAAGAAGCCAGTCAAGGTGCGAGTCGTCGTCACCAGCTCTCCGAACCGCTCTGAAACATTTCGCGCATTGCTTGTCGGCACTTATTCTTGGGGCTTTATTTTCGACGTGATTCGAACAGACAAACTGACTGGTTGGAGGCAAAGGGGTGTGTACGCCAACTGGACAGCTTTTTTCAGTAAGTGCAATAAAATATACTAGTATTTGTTTTTCATCTACATTTGAGCTGTTTTTCTCTATGGAAGGAGATGTGTCGTAACGGGTAGGTTATTTCATGTGAAAACTAACTTTAAATGCATGAAAAAAACCCACCAAGTATCTTTTCGTGAATACAACCTGAATGAAATGAAAATTAAAAGCGAGATATTTGCTCTAGGACGGGTACTAACATTACACTATCTGTCTTTGAAAAGTAAAATATTTGCATATTGTGTCTTTGAAATGTGAAATATTTGCATATAGCTGTCTGCCTTTGAAATGTAAAATATTTGCAAATTGTGCTCCACTGATCAATGCTTAAGTGTACATAGTTCCGTTTACAAAGGTAAAATCCACCTTTTCGCCAATAGGTTAATATTTATTGTTGTTATTTACTTGTTTGTCTAAACCACAAGGAAATATCACATTAATTAAAAGAACGCAAATGTACAGAAATGCTTATACACATAACATCAAATCGTTCCGATCAAGGTTTCAAATGTTTTGAAACGCATTTAGTATGAGACCAAGAGCTAATTATTTTCATTGAATTCAAAGCGGGATTTGGCGGCTAGTTTTTTAGCCCTGGAAGTTTTACAGTATATCTTACTTTTTGTATGTTTGGCTTGCACACGTTGTCTACATGTTGTAGGTGTTAGAGGAATTACACGAAAACACAGAAATCCTGAGGTGTCACGAAGCAGACGGAAGGTTTTCGTTGTTGTTGCTACCCAAAAACAATACTGATGAGACACGTAAACCGAAACAACACACCAACAACTACTTCAGTTGGTCACCGTCATACAGAAGAGTTCAATGGTTGAGCGAAAATGAAGATTTGTAAAAAGCATCAGATATTTGAAACGATCGGATTAAAAAGTTAGTTGAAGACGCACAGCGCCGAAAGGAATCGATGCAGATTGTTTCTCAACCAGGCATCAAAGGTGTTTACACAATGGTTAACTTCATGGGCGCAATTTTGTTGTAAAATGTGGTGAGGACAACTCGGTGTGAAACCAATATAGTCATCGGGTCGATGCAGGCAGAAGTGACGTTTTATCCATACAGATTCCCAATCTTATTTCTAGAGGTGTTTTGAGAGCAACACTAATCCCAAATCCCACAGATGATTTGCATACAGGTCTAGGCTACTTAAATTTGATGCTGGTCATGGTGCTGTGGTTCAGCGTGCTTCCATTAATATGACATATGGATACAAACAAGCACACCACTATAGTAGAATACATCAAATGGTTTTTATCAGAGCTGTCAGTTTGAGTGCACAAAATGCTGAATCGCATTGGTCGCACGTGCATATCACTCCTATAAAAGAGCACTTCAACTCTCATACATTTTATAAGAAGTGTGGGTTACAGCGCGATTTGACGTCTGGTCAAGTCGCTTAACGTTGAAAAGACGATAAATATTTTTCTTGCACATTTCCGCTTTTTGAAAATGTTACAAATCTTTTTAATGCTATTGGGCATTGTGAATGCAGCCTCACCCCTACAAAAATCTCCATTGATATCCTCTTACCAGCAGCAAAAGCATTTGGCCTAAAATTAGCGTAGCTTAATTCACAAAATGATTTCAATTTATATTTACTGTTGCTGGGTTGAGGATGTATCCTTTCAATCTCCCCTTGTTGGCCCCTGCATACATACCCGCACAGAGTTGTAAAGGGCCTCATTTTGATGCGTGAACCCGGCCAGAGCCCGAAATCACAAGCCCCAATCTGGCCCGAGCCTGACATTTACTTTGAAGCCCGATTCAGGCTTGAATACCGAATTTAGCGAGGGAGTTAATTGGGATATTCGCAACTGCGGAGTATCAAAAAACATTGCGTTCGAGTCTAGCTGGAGGTACACGGTTTATCACACCCAAAATAACAACAGTGTTGACCAAAACATTGACATAATCTGGCACAAACATAGCATATTAGCCAACGATAATACTGTGGAATGTAATGTTTCTCAAGACAAAAAAAAAACTATCGCGAAACTATCCACGATGGTGCTATAAGCATGAAAAGCCAGCTTGTAGGTTTTCAAAACAAGCCAAGAATCGCGTGAGTGATTGATCTCTGTGAGGCAAAGCCATCGCGTGCCAATTTCCTCACCTTCTCAAAGAGAGTGTGAGATAAATCCCAGCAGAGAATAAAAGAACGCAGCTGTGTTTGCATACAGAATTAGCTGAAGAATAATCAAAATAACTTCACTCACAGTATTTACCGCGGTGAGCACAACAAATCTACGTCACGAATGAAAAAAATCGTTACTCTTAATGCTATAAAAGGTTTTGTATTCAGGTCGGACATCAGCTCGAAATATTTTGACAAACTTAAGCCCGAGCCTGGCGTGATCCGAAAAGTCCGGATCTGACTTATAACTCTGCACAATGTCAAACGTTTCATTCTAAAAGTTCTACTTGCATAACGACACGAAAATAGATTTGAGATTAAACCAAAATGCACAACGGCGAATTGGCAAAAAAGTACCAAGTTTCACCTTTCAGAACGAAAAGACTGTCAAACAAAACTAGATGTGATGCACTTGTAATACAAATGTTTCGCACTTGGATGAAAACATTGCTGTACCGTAGGTTTGGTTAAACTCAAGTAAATCAGGTGACTTAACGAACCAATGCATTCAGCACAAGCACAAAGTGTTAGGGTCACGGAAAAACTATCTTTTGGATTTGTTGGTCACCATTGTCGCGACATTACAATAAGTGAGGATAAATGTATACTTTATCCTTATTACCGAGCCAAGTCCCTGCGTTTTGAGCTATAGGTCCATATATAGCTAGGTAAATACTGTAGGCTACTTCTCCAACGTCTTCATTGGAATCTTGTTTATTAATATTTGAAGACAGTCCTTGGTAAAACAGTCCATCCCAAAACTACGTCTAAAAAATAGTGCTGCTTTCTCTCTTCGACAAAAGCTTCGCAGAGATTTGCCTGAAAATCCAAATTTCTTACATGTACACTAGCAACATTAAATTATACGCTGTCTGTATCTGAATACGTGACAAACAACGTCACAGCAAAGCCAGTTACATTTATGCACGAAACAAATCATGGCTGTACTGTGGTCTCTCACATGTGCAGCTGTAATACTCTCACTGCTACAAGAAAATAACCTTTCAAACAGTCTACCACACAGGGTAAAATCTCGGACAGAAGGAGTTAAACATCTTTCACGGTGTCTAGAAACTTGAAAAATGCTAAAAATTATTTTATCGAAGCTAAAATTTACAAACTAACAGAATCAGTGATACCACACAAAGCTCTGTTTCAACATCAACTTGGCTATGTGTAGCCTACCATCTAACATGAAAAGCTCTTCACACAAAACGTGATAAACATCACTTTTATTTTTGAAACCTCTCCAAATACAAAACCAAAAGAGAAAAAAGTTGGGGAACATGGCATATTATATCACTCTGTCTAAAAAAGTTGGGGGACGTGTCCCCCACCAAATTGCGCCAATTATTGACTTGGTGTTGGCGGACATTACATGTCTGCGTATGTAATGTATAATTCGGTAAATATTGCTGTATGCCGCGCGTAAGCGCTTCACATCAGTCTGTGTGTATTTGCACCACAATTGGCAACCATACAGTAGCATGCAGCAGTCACGACATAAGGGTTTTCTACTGCAGGAGAGGCTGATCCAATGTGCCTCGGAGCTATAAAATGCTCCGCATAAGAAAATGTATTACAAAAGTTACAACACCGCGCCTACTTTTGTTTAGTCATGCGTAGTCTGAAAAATCCAAATCTGGAGTAAGGATTACGGAAAATGTACACCATAATATACATGTATATACATAAATTACTGCAAAGCCTACGTAACAAATCAGATAAGTTTCTAAGTCAAATACGGACTCTTCCACAAACAATCTTTAGCAAGCAAAATGCAACACAACTCTGTGTAATAGTTCAAACGTTTTGCTGCCAGTTTGCCCAGCAGTGACGGATTTACGCATAGGCCGTATAGGCCATGGCCTAGGGCCCCGCGCAACCCTTTCCTATTGCGACACACTGCTAACGTAAAAATTGCGAAACTGCGCAGAAGCATAACTTGACAATTTACTTTGAAACGAGCAAAAATGCAAGCGTCTAGACTTTTATCTGTACAGTAACAATACAATAATATTTTTTGCTACGCAATATATGAATGACAATGCTGCTTTTCATCGGAGTTCTGCAGTGTCTGGCGGTCTTGCGTTGACATGTTGCGAGCGTATTGTCAGTGGAAGATTGAACATCAAGTAGGAAAGTGCAGGCTGTGCAAAAACTTTGATACTGAGGAACATGGCTGGCGGGAGAGATGCAGGTCGTCTGTACGAAAGTAGTTACAAGCAGTAGCGCAGCCAAGCCAAATTCTTTTCGGGAAACCAAGTACTTTGACTTCAAACGAGCAATAGTATTTTGTTGGGGACGCTGCCTGTCAAAGCACAAAATGGCAAAACATGCTAGAAATTTGGGAGGACATAGCTTCCTTGCCCCCCCTGTCTGCGCCTACGGTTGCAAGAAAAAAGGAAAAAAGAACAGCACTTACTTGATGTTCAATCTTCCACTGACAAAAAACTCGCAAAAACGCAAGACCGCTAGACACTACAGAACTTCTGATGAAAAGCAATATTGTTAGTATCGGATGCTACGTTTGGTTGTTACCGACTAGATTGCTCGCAAACAGAGATTTAGCTAAACTAGCTAGAACAGTTTCCCGTGAATTTTACTTGGAAAAATGTGTCTACATTGGGTTTACTTCATATGGTTAGCTAAGGATGTTTCTACAGTACTTTGCTGTGCAAAACTTGTCTTCATGCTGTTTACCATCAGCCTATAGCATATTGCAGGTGTGACCAACCCGCGGCTCGTGAGCCGATGTGGCTCTTTGCCCAATTTCATGCGGCTCTAAAAAAGTCCCACTAAATAACGTGCATAACAATAAATGGCTTGTAAAGTTCTGTCATTGTCATGTTGGTGTGTGATATTTACAATAAATGTAGCTAAGCAAAGTTATGTGTGTGAGCGAGGAAGAGATGGGGTGATGTTCATGTGTGCCCATGTGTATGATGCGGCTCTTTGCAGTAACACAATAAGAAATGTGGCTGTTGGTCTCTGACTAGTTGGCTACCCCTGACATAAACGTTTAAAACACTACATTTTGTATTTCTTGGAAAATTACACCTCAAAAACGGCAGGAATAAACCTTGTGTCCACTGAATGGATTGTGTTTGTTTGGTCCACAAAATGTGTGCACTGGTTACTACAACGAAGGAGTTTACATACAGCTAATGAGATCGACAACTAGGCGATATTTTCGAGGGCGACAACACAGCCCGCATGAAAATGTAGCTAGAATTCACGGAAATGCAATGAAGAGAACTTCTCAACCACACAAAAGCTCTATAAATTTGAAGAAAAGAACGCGTTACTATTTGTTTTTGAGAAGAACGTAGGAAAGTCTTAGTTTCTGTTGAAGATCTAAGGAAGGGGTCGGCAACCTTCCCTGAGTCGCGGGCCAAAAGCAAACTCTGCAACGTATGGCGGGCCGTATTAATTTTCGACCAACAATTCCAGTCCCTTTGCTGTTGTTAAACCTTGGGAATTTATGGAATTTTTCAATTCTATCTAACTCCTGCGCAGTGTGGTTTCTCGAAAATAGTTCCTCGTAAGTATTCAATACAAGAAGTTGAAAGGAAGGCGGAATCGTAAAATATAATACCACCAAGCTGGTCGTATACAGTTACTACAATTTGGTAAAGAGGCTGCGGGCCGGTTTGATTTAGCTTGGCAGGCCGGATCCGTCCCGGGGGCCGTAGGTTGCCAACCCTGATCTGAGGCAATCGTAGAACCAAAGTCGTAACCACAAAAGAGATTTTTTTCGGGGCACTACCCATAAGGGGGGCGTACTTTTATGCTTTTTCAGACAAACTGCAAAATAGGTCGCACCTGCGTGGGGCCCCAAAAGTTAAGATGGCCTAAATCCCCGCACTCCATAAATCCGCCCGTGGTGCCCAGAATTGTTTTAAAATATACGAACATGTCTATATAAACCAATCAGCCTCAGAATATTTGAAGCAACTAAAATGTTTGATTCTGCAATGCTGCATGCAACGTTAGTAAAACTCGTTTGTTTTTGTTAGTCTTGCAATCAATCCACTGTGAAGGAAAATTGTCTAACATGCTGTATCGCACTAGTTTTGCATTTCTACCGCAAGCAAACAATGATGGAAGTGGACCTGGGTAACTGCAAAACTGAATTTGCACATTCAAGTGTTCATCAACTTTTATGGCTTCTTGCACTGACGGAAAGCCAGTATCCTCATTATGAACAATATTGTTAAATATTTTCTCCATGCACTTGTTTTCTTGCACAAGTAACCAGATGTTGAGTTCGAAGATCTGAAATCATGAAATGATATGATTATATCCCTATTTTCAAAATTTTCATTTTGATCAACCCGATAAATCCTCTGCTGATGAGCCTTTCGTGGCAAGCTAGCAGTAAGCGATGCTGAAGGTCGTTATAAAGTTCTTCGCTAAGATATGTTGAAACTGATTGCTTTTTATAATTTTCAATTCGTTCTTTCACCATTTCTTATGAATTCACCCTCAAAACGTTTTGTGCACACTGTGGAATTTTGGTTGGCTTCCAGTCCTATCGGCTTACAGATTTGATCCACTTTGTGAATAAATCAGGTTTGTTGAAACGAAACAAAAAAATTCATCTCCTTGCTCATCCCTTTTTTATATCCAGAGTTCTAGTCATACACCACACACTTAATGCATTGACCGTTTTACCATGAAAACCATCAAAATATATGTATTACCAACTGTCAAACATTATCTATTCACATTATCGTTATTCTTTCATGATGCTTTAGTATGACAATTAAACTAGAATTAATTTTGCAACAATTTATGCTGGTAGGTTATCATTTTAACATCCACAACGAGTTGCACGCTAGGCCTATACAAAATTACTTCTTGCAGTAGTTGAGTAGTCGGGACTGCCATGTTACAATTGTCACGTTTAAAAATGTTCCAGCACTGTTTGTTTTCTTAAAGAGCACAAAACTAAACTGAGACTATCATGACAGCAAAGCATGTTTACTGCATGCAAAAGCTATTTGTCTACAGTGCTGGTTTGCCTGTGGGATTAACCAAGTCAAATACACTCAGCATGCACATCAAATATGGATAGCACTAACACAATTTCTCGTTCTCATTGAGGAATACTTATGGCCTATTCAAGCAGGTAAGAATCCAGCAGTTTCGTGCACTATATTTGCCAGTTGCTTTATCACCCAACACCGATCACAACCCCAAATATAACCTTTATTTGTGTTATAATCCTAACCCTCACGTTAAGCTAACCCATACTTAACTTTTATTACAAACCCAAACCCAAGCAACTGTGAGCTACACTGCACATGACCCCTCACAATCACTACTGATTATTTTCACCCACTTCGTCTAAAGTCTAAAGCTAATCACTAGCTATCAAGAGAAAAAAACAGGCATTAATAACCTGCTTGACCGGCAAACTCCACTGACAAAGCAAACAACTGACAACTAAAACCTCCAGACATGTCAAGCGTGGGTCTTATGCAGTACAGTAGGCCCACCGCTCTGGTGCTAAACAGCGCACGCTCCAGTATGCACATGCCCTGTGAAAATTGTTTCGCAAAAACAGTTGCTGGATTGATGTTCTCGCGCCATAGTTTTAAATATGCATTCTTAAAACTCACAACCACTTTTAAACACACAACACCCGCTCTCAGTCCGAACTAGCAGGGTAACAGTCAGCCTTTTAGCAGCAGGGGGGAAATGTGACATATTCGGCCGTATCTTAAAATCTAGCTCTGATAAAACCCGTATTTAGGCCGTGAGTTAATCGATAATGAAACTTTTTTAACCAACTAAGATCTTCAAAGAAGTCATTGCACATCGGTTTGAAATAATTGCCAATTAAAAAAATATATTTCTGTTGTCCAGATTGTGCCAGCTTACCGAGTAGACAAAAAGTTCTTACTTCAATCATCGCTTGATGTGTACACTACTAAGCACGATATCCTAAAATGGCCTGTGTCACTCTTTCTATTTAAAAAGTTAGATGTAATATTAATTATTATTTTCTATTACCATGAATGCTATCACCAATGTTGCAGGTTCTAAAAAGATCAATGTGAACCCCTGCGGAATGAAACGTAATTGCAAGAATGTGCTTGGTGGACACATCTGCTCTTTTCCAAGAAGAATTCTCACAGACAAAGGACTAGGTGAATTAAGGACATTGTTTTATCAATGAAATTTTTTACATCTACATATGCTAGTTATTATGTACTAGCTAAAATATTCCACATTGAGCAGCTCAAACATATTTGCAAAAAAAACATGTTGGAATATACCACCATAGGTCTATAAACACCACGTGCCAACACCGGAATATTCCTTTGTGAGGTGAAAAAGCCTCAACGAAAATTTTTAAGAATGCTGGTCGTTGCTACTTGTCATTTAAATAATACAAAACTGAATGCTTGTTTAATCAATTCCAATTTACAAATTTCGATTCATTTTCTACACAAGTTCCAATGGGTTTAACTAAGGCTTTAATGCTAGCTAGAGCTGTTGGGCAAATTCCGTTGGGGAAGGGATGTGGTGATTCGTGAATACTAGGGAAAGTGTACGAACTTTTTTCGCAACATTACCAGAAATGTTTTATGTGTTTCTCATATTACACACACACACACGGAAAAAACTTTGTCGTTTGATTTTTTCTATGCAAAATAAAAGTGTTTGTAATGGTTGCTGATCAGTTTAAGTAAGTCATGAGCAAGTTTTCTTTGTTTTTATGTCATATACCCTTCGATGTTCAGTTTGTTTTATGTCAACAGACAGTGGCGATTCTACAATTAAAAAAGTGTGGGGGGGCCACTGCGGGGCCAAGGAAAAAGTAGGGGGGCCAACATAAATGTCATCTTGCATGGTTATTTTTCGTTTTTTTGAAGATTACGTCGCTATGATTTATCCTATCAAACCCAACATGGACTTGTGAATATCGTTAAATATGAACTAGCATATCATTCACTAGAGACACCAAACGCCAATGTAGATGTAATCACACACGTGTACTGCTATCAGAGCCGGAATAAAGGGTGGGGGGCCCAGGGAATTTTTCTGGAGGGCCCCTAGGACATAATTTATGACGTCATCGTTTG
>JGI24021J15306_10006787_pt1 | contig 13865 bp, 10 predicted proteins | sample Ectturendosymbi1_FD_15306 | JGI IMG/M metagenome (IMG submission 15306) | reverse complement strand
GTGTTGAAAATGTTCGAAGAGACAGTGAAGGGTAACTGTTGACAAACTGAAAGGCTCGCCTGATGAAATAGCAGTGTCAACCTACGTAGGAAAAAACCTTGGTCGCCGAGTGACCTGCTACATAACGTCTCCCTTACTACTGAACGTGAGATGTTAAGGCGGTTACACAGTGAGGGCGTAAAAAGCAGGGAGAAAATTCCTTTGATGTGCTGTTAATTTTATCATTTCTCAAGTTTGCACTACGCCAGTTTCATAGACTGTACACAAAAACTGATTAAGACGTCTGCTAGAATGGCAGTTGGCTTCGGGTCAAACAGCCGAGCCAGCAGCAGCGAGCTTTGCCTTTACAGGATTTTGCTGCAAGCATGCTGCCTTGTTAATTTATGAGATGCGTCAAGAGAACCACGTTTTCGTTGCAGGCTTTGTAGTATAATTTATGGCATTTTTCGAGCGTTTTCGCTAGCGAAATGTTTGACAAGCCTCCGATTAAAGAGCCGTACTTAGAAAAAGCAAGCGGTAGAGGAGTATTGAGCGACTTGAAAACTCTGTGCAACAGGCCACATTTCCACCGCCATTCACGATTTTTATCAGATGGACGCAAAAATTCTTGGAACTCTTGATCTTCCTTCTCATNTAGCTTCATTTGTGCAGTTCCGCTTTTGGTATGATTACGCCATGAGCACGCAGCAGCTATGAATAACAATGCCATTGTTTCAAAACGTGCGAGAGAAAAATCAACAAAAATGCGTCACAATCCTTGTAATCAAGTTATCATCAGTTTCGTCATGCTGAAAACGCGGTTCACCAACAGCGCGACATAGTGTGTGGCTTGCCGTCCAAAAAAATCGCGCTTTAAACGATTAGAAAAACGTATTCGGTGACACTGTAGTAGAATAACTAATAGTAGTCACGATCAAACTTCATGTGTTGTGAAATTCGTCGTGACGCGTCTCCGCTCCGGCAAGTGGTTGCTGGAACTTAGCCAATGTGTTTTTTGCATTACTAGCAAATTATCCGCTTCAAAGGAGTTGAGGCGGATAAATGTGATGCACAACAGGTTTTCGCCGACTTCTTAATTAGGAAACTCAACCGGTGAGCAGCGTATATGGGCGGTTATTCTCGACTTTAACAATTACTTCTTTGTCAGAAATTAACCCTAGAGCTTCTGCATTTACGCCACACCGTGGTTGGACGCCAGGGTGAATAATTGCAAAAAAAATACTTATGCTTGCTACAAAAAACTTTTTCGGCAAACAAGTAGCGTTTATTCGGTTGTAAAGACAACCGCTCATTTTGTTACACCTCGCTTTACGCAATTTTGAACAAGCAGACCAGCGGACTTGAAACCTCTCAGACTTGCCAAAAGACTGCATCGTCGCCGCAAGAATAGAATCTTTTGATCAAACTTTTATGGAATCGGAACCATTTTCGAAGTTTTTTTATCTAATGAGAATTTTATTAGACCTTGGGTGTTTGCTTCGTATACGACCCTGGTGGTTTTCGTAGTTAAAAAGAATAGAAAATGGCTGAAAAGGCTGCAGCAAACCGCGTTTCCTATCAAAGTGCATTGGTACGTTCAAAAGCTTTTTGTGACTCTAACGACCAGTGTTTTTTAAGGCGTTTTTTGAGGGACCGAAATGATCTCACAAATTTCTCAAAATACAATAGAAATTTGATTTAGTGCTACCATCACATTTCACTAAAACCTTGCTTTATGACCATCTCAGAATTCAGATAAAATAGTTGCGTTCTCTCAAACTGTCTTTTCGATCATCAAGATCAAACTTTAAAAAAATCCTACTAACAACAATACCAAACTCGTTTCATCGTTGGTCTGTCATCCAACCGCACATCGCTATTTGGTATATGTCCGTTTGGCTCTGGAAGGGCTCTGCACTCTGCGCACACTTTCCCTTCTATCGTACCATGCAATAAAACGCCTTAAATCTGTGTTTTCCACAGTTGCAACATGTAAAAAATGCAAAAATATCTGATATTTGAACCAGTTTCTTTTTTTATGGCAGGTTTTCAAAATCTTTACCTCATTTTGGATTATTTTTGTTGGCAGTTTGGATCTTATTGCTATTTTGCATCTTTATAACACAGGAGGACTGCACTACATTAAGTCAGTGGCATAGCCAGCCCAAAGTTTTTGTGGGGGCAAAATGTATGATATTGGGCGAATAACACTATTTTGTTTGGAAGCACGCCTCTCAAAGCACACAATGACAATATATTCCAAATTGTTTGGCCCCCTTGGCTATGCCTGTCCTTTAAGTACTGCTCGACGCGCGGATCAGCAGGTCATTCGATGATTTTAGCCTCTCAACCAAAACGACCTGAAACGCCCAAGGACGCTTTCAAACAGTCAACGCTACTAATGAAATGGTTGTAACACTTTCCTACTATCGCTGGAACTTCTGGCTAATCCGAAACTGGCTGCAACTTGGACGCTCACCTTGTCATTTGCCTGTTCCAGGCAGTTAGACGCATAAGCAAGCCAGTGAAACTGCAAGCCCAGCAGCAACGATCTGACCCACGTTTCGAAAGGATTGCTCCTCATCTGCTTACGTGACATACGTGACCGTATAAATTTGCACCCGGTCTTAACAACGAGTAAATGCCGGCACGTATCCATGTATGATGGAGATTTCCTTGACATTTTTCCTCACTGCGCCCAGCACTTGAGGTGAAAGACTCCCCCAAGTATTGCGATAAAATCATTCGTTCAGAAGCATGCGTTGAATCTCACAGCTATTCGTTTAAGTTTGAGAATTCGATTAACTTCCAGGTCATCCTTTACACGAGATTTCTGAACGGATTCCATGCGGCCGGCATTTAAATCTTGGTTGTTTGACTTTATAGTAAACTCGATGCCAAGAACATGATTGCAAGACTTTCAGAGAAAACCCGCGAACACTAGATTCGCCTCGTTAGGACTTTGCAAATACGTAAATATTGACAGTAAATTTGTAAATTCAGCGACAGCAATTTTTCCCGCGTTTAAAAGAAATTAGTTCTAAACTTCGTTATATTATTTGTGAATTTTATAAGATTCAGTGAAGGACCCACGTACAGGGCAAACGACCATATCCAAATCAGAAAACAATTTCAACTTGAAAAACGTTTTCCGGCAAATAGAACTGCAGCACCGGTTTTAATTTCTTGGTACGATACGGAAACTGAGCATGCAACTGAAGGAACTATTCTCACCTTTAAATAATATGAACAAATCCGTCCAATCTTTGCAGACATTTAGTTTAGATTTAGATGCTACGCAACATCCGTGAATGTGACAAGCAACTGTTGTGTTTCAAAATCATGCGACGAAGCACGAATGCATTCCATCGCAATAAAGCACTGGCTTTGTCGCAAACCAGTCAAAACACCAGAAGGCACGTCGCCGAAACGTGCGTCATTTTGCCCGTCGGCTCACAAATATTTGGAAGGGAAATAGACAATCACAAACTTCCCTTGTGCAAATGTCAAAAGACGAATGCGTTTGTCCGGTGGCCCACCCCGTCGGCTTCGCAGGTTACTATAATCTTCCATTCTGCAACGACGAAAGCGCATTTTGAAAAATTTGCACAACCAAACCACCAAATTGATATTGCTGTCACAAGAAACGATAAAACTGCAATCTGTCACTTGCTTGCAAAATTCTATCTCCCGTTAAATGAGCAAAGTGCATTTGACGCCAGCTAGCCAAATATGTCCTTGCCGTTTACCTTCAGCAAAACAGTTGTTCCAGACCAAAATTTTTAAGTGAATTATGATAGAGACATGAAACCTTCGAGAGGTGTCCCACGAGACAATCTGTTTAACTGATTTTGAAGCGGTATCCAGCGCATGCAATTGTCTAATGTTTGCGCCAATAAACTCAACAGTATGTAGGCTACCCTTGGTGCAAAGCTTGCCAGAGATGCAGATGACAAAAAAGCCATCTTTTTCTGCCCAGTAATTTTAGTGTGACAAAAAACGCAGCGACAGCGCGTTACCGAAGCAGTTCTATGGTTTTCATTTTTCTTCCATCATTGGCCAGACACAACTTGACATTTGCCGCAACTTTTGCGTATACACACTTCCGCTTCCTTCCCATTGCCTGTTGCACAGAGTTTTCAAGTCGCTCAACACTCCTCTACCGCTTGCTTTTTCTAAGTACGGCTCTTTAATCGGAGGCTTGTCAAACATTTCGCTAGCGAAAACGCTCGAAAAATGCCATAAATTATACTACAAAGCCTGCAACGAAAACGTGGTTCTCTTAACGCATCTCATAAATTAACAAGGCAGCATGCTTGCAGCAAAATCCTGCAAAGGCAAAGCTCGCTGCTGCTGGCTCGGCTGTACCCGCATTGAGATGGATTAATGCGAGGTCAACGCCACAAGCGCCCTCCGTTGACTGCGGCTTCTGCAGTAACTCGAAACGACGTACATGGGCGCGGTCACGGACCCATTCGTCATTCCCTCTTTAAAACAGCGAGCATACCTTTACTTTTAAGATTGGATTGTAAACAAGGAAGCAATATGTGTGTGACAACGGCAACTCTGGCCGGTGGCGCGCGTTCGGCCGGAGAGCAGAGGAAAAACAGCACTTCAACTGCAGCGCGCCGTGACGCCACCGCTTGTTATTTTTTTGGATTCCCGCTAATTGCAGATTACGTTTAAAGTGTTTGGCGATTACGATCTTAAAAGAATCACAAAAACCACACCTGAGAGTGCGGTGTTTAATCTGGTGCTCGACAGACCTTTCTTGGCGGTGCACTCGCGTAGACAACAACAGCACAAAACGCCGTAGATGCCGCAGCAATGCGTTGCAAAGCTCGCTATTATCGACAGAACAAAACAAAAGACAGCATTGACGATTACGAAAAAACACGGAAAAGACCAGCAGAGCCAGACTTTGTACGGTAGTTTTTTGGCTTTTTTCTTACAGTTCGATGTGACAGAACTGACACAATTCCCTCTGATTGATTGAAGCAACGTCTTGCTGTTGCATACTCGCGCACGTGTTGGAAAGGAAAACTGTTTGTTCGACAAAGTACAGTATTTTGTTTCTAAGCCATTTGATGAACGTTTCGTCACTCTGTTTCGAGGTATGAAGCGAATCAGAGATCGTTTATCACATTTCATCTTGTTCTAGTTGTCTATGCTACGCTTCACACGGCAGATGTTGCTGACACACCGAACGTTTACGTGAGAGCTTTAAAAAAACTTAGCAAGGATTTGAGTGTCGAAACCTGCGGTTTCGACGAAGTTTAAAATGTAAGTGACACAACGTTTAACTTTCACACGCCCGCAGAGCTTTCGCCGACGTGTTTCCAACTTTAACATGTGATGTGTAAATAATTTCCAACACGTCTCAAGACAGTGAATTGTAGGCAATAAGTTCACACGTTCATCAGTCAAACGCTAGTTCTAAAATGTATCTTTCTCTCTCACGTCTGCAATACATAGACACCTGTGTCATTTTCAAACACAGTTCGCAGCAATGTCCCGGGAAGGGATTCGTTACTTTAGTTAGCGAGCCACGATTTATGGCACTGCGCAATTACTCCCACTCCTCGTTTCGAAACATTTTTGCCTCGGGCACTTCCAGCTCTCCAGAAATCTTTTCGTCCTAACGCGGTGTTTCTCCAGGCAGGAAGGGTTGAGTCAACAGTAACGCTAACTGCTTAAATCATGCAGAGTCCGAAAGCACAAATTTGCAATTCTGTCCGAGAGGTGCGTCGGAGGCTTCGAGACCGTCATAATCCTGGCGTTTCGCCACTAAAAACTTTGCAGTAAAACTTGAGAGCTTTGTTACAATGTTCCCAGACGACATAATACTGCAACTTGCAGGTCGGCTTCCGAGCTAGCGAACTTTTTCTAGCATTTCTTCCGCAGTATCTGACTGTGAACAGTTGTCCACAAGATTCGTCTGCATGGTTACTCAACAGATTTCGCCCGAAACGAAAAGCATGTCGTCCGCTCACGCTGCCTTCTTCGCATGAATCGGAATGCTTTTGAAGTAGAATGAAGATACATTTTAATGCCAAAAGTGGCGCTTGAAAGCCAAGCGGCGACGAGACAACGCAAGAAGCGAAATCGAGCTGCACTGCGATGACAAGAAAGCGGGCGTCGCAAATGACGCAAATGTAAAAATCTGCCAAGTTACGGGCGGGTCGTCCCAGCTTAAGCTTAAAAATAGTGGACGTTCAGAAAATTGAGTTCATTAGAGAGCGCTTGCCCTGGGGCAGGACAAGTGCTATGGTCAGAAAAATACAAATCCAAGTATACAGTTCATGTTCGTGTGCCACAAGCCATAACAACGTAAAGCACACGTGACAAACTGTCTATTTCCACATGAAGCAGTCATTGACAACTTATCGAGCTTTTGTTTTCTCCAATACGATAGTTCTTAGCTCCAAAGAACGACAACTCCGAGAAATAAATTGCTTAGTCACGACACCTGCTGGAAACCTATCGTTGGGGAACATATCGTGTGCATTTCGGAACTGTTAGAAGCAAAAATCGTAAACTTGTTTTACTGCTCGTGATACGGTCAGCCTTTAAATGGCCAAACACTAAATATAAGTCTAAAGTCACAACACCTAAGCATCAAAGTGACAAAATCTAACTAACACCATCCAAATGTTAAAATCATACCAAAACAGCAGTTGAATGACGGTCACTTTGCAGATCCATTTGTTTTTACAATCTTAAACAAGCCTACTAGCCTGAATAAACCGGTAAAAATGGCATTATACTACCTTGTGCAGAACTAATCCACTGCGAAACAACTGATAGAAATCAACTAACAAAATCTATTCAGTTAAGTCGGTTAACCGGAATGCAAGCCATGAATCATTGATGAGCCGGTCCACCATTAAGGATGCCGCGGTCTGACGGTGGTCTTTGAAAAAGCGCTCCACCCTGTCAGAGCACTCGGATGCGAACAGCTGGTGTCGAAAAAAGCGTTATGGCGTCGACTTCCTCACGTCACACACTTCAAATACCGGGAACCACGTTGATCCCTCCACTGTGACAGTTACCCACGCATGCTAAGGGTCCGTCCGAGAATTCACAAGGGGTTTTCGGGCTTGAAGCACAAGCACAATATCCGGTGAGCTCAGCAGACTTAATAACGTCTTCTCGCTGATTCTTTCCACCAATAGTCATGCCAACACGACAAGACGCGAGACAACACGAAAAATCTCTGCTTCAGAGAAACCAAGAGATTTAGCGCTCAAAATCATTCACGTACAGCGCTGGGCCGCAGCAGTCGTCATAACGTGTTATTTTATTAGATCGTAAACTGGCATGTTTTGCGTCAATTCATCACTTAATTGAAGCAAATTAATTCACTGATTTCCGCATTGGCAGGTTAAATCTCGCGAGCATTTTAAACGTTACTGCGCCGAAGCGCTCACTCCATGACTTCGTCACCCATCGAAAAATCAGGGAAAGCAAGCACTGAAATACAGGCGCAATGAAATGGAAAGAACAATTTTCGCATTCCGGCAGACGTCTGGCCTTATATGGGTTAACGGCGATGAAGTTGAGTCTTGGTCAAAGTTCAGTTTTTCGCTTAATAAAGCTCGCTTGGAACCAGTGCAGTTCCAAGTGTACTGTGTCTCGGAGTGCATTACCCTTTCGAAAAGCGCCAACGTCCTTTTCGACGTTGGTGCTGGATTATGCTGGGCAGTCGACCGGGCTCGTGCGCTTTCCAGCACGCGCAGGGCGAGCAAACATCAAGATCAAACGCGAACACGCATTGCGTGCAACTGCGAGGATGAAGTAGCTGGAAGCAAATTGTAGCGCAAACAGCAAACAACGCCCAGGAGGTCCAGTTCAGACTACAAGGGAAACAAGTCGGCGAAATCAGAATGCGACTGATTGAGGGTTGCCTTTGACCTTTACATGACTCGGTGTATTGAAAGGTCACAATCAAAGATGACACGTACCGGTAAAGTTCAACAACACACCTTTGCCCTACATGTAGTCCCCCGCTAGACATCGGTGGCGGTTTACAACAGCGGCTGTTTGTCCGCGCGGCGCTTTGTATATGATTGACGTGCTGTTTCTAAAACAATTTATTTGTTTCTTGACCACACGATTTTCAAAAATGGTCGCTGATATTTGCTGATTAAGAGCTTCACAAAGCTTATCTTAGGTAAACAAACTCTAAAGCATTGGTTTCAAGCAGGTGTAATCATCTGTGCCCAAGCATATCCCCTTTCCTTTCGCGAAAATATTGCTTCGTCACTGTCGGCCCCTGACTTGAGAATGTTTAGATAAATATTCACATTCCTCTTACAAGTGTAACTCCGATTTAGGCTATCGCACCTTTAGACCAGGGGTGGGTGAACTGCGTCACGCGGGTCAAACACGGGCCTCGCGAACATTAATTACGGTCCGCATCAGAATTTTCGTTGCCCTAGAAAGAACACAACATCGCGTCGCACGTAGACAGTGAGTCAAGAGGAGGCTCTCTCGCTACCTCGCGTGTCTCCTTATTTTACTTAAGATGAATGTATAATTTAGAGATATAATTTATTACTTTTTGCGGCAGGCCAGCAATGATCCACAATCCTCGTGGCCCACAAAAGTAAGCAGGTCCCCTCACCCCTCATTTCGACGAAGAATATGTGGGCACTGTGGGTCTCACTATGAACCGGTGTAAAAAACTTGCAAGACCGTTGGCTCCCAACGGACCTTCTCTTCAGTTAACATTGACCTTTCATTTCCGTGAGTTGAGACTAGAGACCATTAATTTTTTGGTCGAGCACGAGCAGACCTAGTCTACTCAAATACGTTAAGACACATGTACGTATTTTATTGGTAGCACAGGGTTTTGCGGTTTTTAAGACTTCCAACGTACAATTGCGTCNAGGGGGCATGGGTTTTGAGCGCCTTTGAAAAGGAGACACGAAACATAAAGTGCCTTATAACCTAAAGCAAACCAGCCTTACCGAGCCCGGTAATATTTTGTTGAATCGCATGCAATGCGACATATTTATTTAACGACTATTGGCGGCAGGCCGAAGCCTGAGAAATGCTTTTTGTCGGGGCGGTTAAGGTGAACGCTCTTGCCTCAGGAGCGCTACGTCGAGCCACCCAGTGGCCGTCGAATACCCAACCTTCCAGTTGAGAGGCGGACACTCTCACTCTGGGTTAGTTGCCGCTCCCAACATCAGTACTATTTTCTTGATATTGTTTGTGGAAGCACATCAGCATGTTGTATTTCGCTTGAGGGACACATGACATCAGGCGCGTTGTCAGGTATTGATTAACGGAGATGAGAGCGCAGCAAAAAACAAGAGGTTATAAGTCTTTTCTGGGTGGGAGGAACAGCAACAGGATTACACCACTGGCAATGACTCAGCATGACGTTAACACTGTGGCTTCAATCATGAAGAACATTTTCCGATTCTTATTTTGAAAAATATAGCCACAAATATCGAAAACATATTATTTCATTCAACGTTGCAGCTCAGTCGTAAGCCATCATCAGGCACATTGGGAAAACAGCTTATGACTACGCCGAAACGTTGAATAAAATAGTATGTTTTCGATATTTGTGACTACATCGTTCGCAACAAGAATCTACAGCAGCTCTGTGCATTGCCTTCCGATTCTTGTTGCACGACTAGTTATTGACACAGTTTCAAAAGTTTATCAAGTGCCGACCTACACATGAACGCCAAATCTTGCTTGTTGAAATCTATTACGGCGTATGGCAAAATGTTTTGCGTACGGCATAGTAACAGCAGTTTAATAGCATCGTTGCAGTACAACGAATGCCGATTGCAACGGCGAGTCACGCATTGGGCGGCGCATCACTTATCCTAGTCCGTGTCTGAACGCCTAGAATTAATGGAATCAGTTTGGGCAAGACAAAACGAAAGGGAAGGGGAATTCCATCACACTGCGCAGCAGAACCAAAGGGGAATTTCGGGCAGCCATCGAGCACGCAAGAGAAAACAAAGTATAGTTTTTTGAAGAAGCACCTTCAAGATACACTAACAGCCTTTTGAAGAAATCGCGAACGTTTGCTATAAATAAGCCTCCACTCAAAAGTAATTTATCGTCACCACACCCCACGCTGCAAATCGAAGAACATGTTGGAGACGCACTCGATAGCTGTCAGTAAGCTTCGCGATAATCTGACTCTCTGTTGCCACCGGTCGTAAAAACGTGACTACTGAAGTCAACCTGACCACGTTCGATCATGTAATCACCTGGGCGAGGTTGTTTTTGGCGATCCATCGACTGCAACGGCCTTTTACGTGCTTTGCGCATTGCAACATGCTTGTGTGACGTAGATAGCTGCTCGTGGCAGTTTGTACGAATGAATTTGATAAAACACTTCGACCTTCTCCGCTCAATTTCGGAGAAAGTGCAAAACCGCTCGGCAAACATATCATCTTTGTGTTCCTTTAGCAACGTATTATTACAAGAGGTTATCTTACTTCAATCGAACGGCATGAGCACGAAAGCAACTTGAGTGACAAATACCAGCATCGCTAACATTGCGTTACACATAATCGCAACTAGAAGCAAGGTTTTAACGACGCATGGTCCAGACATGCTGTGCAGTCATGACGTACGAGTGCAGTTGGCGTGTCTGTTCGTTGTTCGCAAGTCTTGTTGAGCAAGCCTGCATAACGAGCTCACAATAACCTTTGATGAAATGTGCAGCTGTGATCTTGTGACACGGTCTTGCAATCCAAGCTCGACATTGACTTGGCTACGAACAAAGTCAAGGGCGATGATTAGCTGTACAGCATGCATGCGTAACAAAGATTTAACCTTTCTAAACGTTTCGACGTTGCAGTTGAAACAGCATCCATAACGACTTGAAAGCGTTGACGGTAAGAATTGTCACGGATCAATTGCAGCAAGGGCTGGTGATCCTTCCAATTGCAGAATCCAACTCAAAGCAGCATGCATGATGGTTTCACCTGTCGCTGCATATTTTCAACGTTGCATCGAATGAACAAGGATGACATTTGCAGTGATGCGGTGTGCAACATCAGTGGCTCCGGTCACGTGACCGACGAGACAGAGGCTGACCAATGAGGCAAGACGTTGTTTTAGCGACGTTCGATGGTGTGGCCGTGGTCTACGATTCTGAACTTTCATATGCAAGGAGCAAGCGGACGTGTGACGCTATTGAAGCACTCTTATCTTAAGAACGAGCTGCACTGAAATAGACTGGACTTCTCGAAAACTCTTGAGATTGACAACGCTGATCGTTCATAACGGACAAGCTGAAACCTTTGCAAAACAGCATTATGGTCATGAAACACCGTCACGTTGGAAATAATGACCTGTATTTCTAAAACAGTGACAAGGCTTCGGATAACCACATCGGAAAATGGGAGTCGACTAGAAGTCATTTCCTCGAAAGTGGCTGTACATGAACGGTGATGATGTTATTTACGGACCAGGTACTTTAAATGCACAGCTCAGAAACATTTTCAAAAGCTTTTTTCCAGAACTTTCGAAAAAGTCCCGTTTCTTGCGCAGAGACATGAAATCGCAAAAAGCCGAGAAGCTGTCTGGCTTAATCAGTGGCTTTCCACGTTAAAATAGCTTTGTAGAGAACATAAGAACCACTTCGTCACTGGACATCACAGGCAAGCTTCATTCAAGCAAAGGTTGACCTCGGCAGTCTGTTTTAATACGACGTTATACGTCACTCTCTGCGTTCACAATCAATTCTCCTTCAAACATAGCGAGTAGGTGTTTTCAAAGCGGATTAACGACTTACATCAATGTCACCACCAATTAAACTGTTTTCTATCAAACATTTATTGTCAGTCAACGACAGGAGTTACAGGTTTTCTGAGTGTTTGTAAGACGCCTGCGAAATCGGCAATGCACCTGGTGCAGTTATGACTTTTATCCAAACACCAGGTGAAGCAATTATGTGCTCTGCATCTTGAAACTGATTGTGAACTATGGTAGTGTTCAGACATCTTATCGGTCACAGCGGTCGCAACAACACCTGCTGTCACATGACTGCTAACTTTTTGCAGGCTAATGTCAGCCAGGAACGACAATAAAAATTAGCCACGTAACTCAACGTTGAAAAGGGTAGGAGACCGCATTCTAACACGCCAACCCTCACCATGGTGGGTCACTTGTTGTCGCCATAGATACAAAACTGGTTGCGGACACCAGACGCCTTCTGGTGTGAAGCAGAATGTTTAACACCGCGTGGTGTGTTTAACACAAGTAACTTGGAAATTTTCTTTGGTGTTAATGTTTACACTCTGTGGATGTTTTCGGTTTCGTTGTTCCGCACGAAAACGGCAAAGAAGCAATTTTTGCCAGGGTTACATTTCATTTCAAGTGACTATAAAACAGACTTTAAGGCTTGCTATATCAAATGAAGTAGATTTCAGGTGGAAAAAACAATAGCGTTATTTTTTCTGCTAATATCAAACTATGGGCTTCAATCAACGGCCTGAATATTACATTGGTAACCACAGGACACACAAGAACAAGGAACTGTAGACCAACACTATTCTGAGGATGTAAGACGTTTTTCTTCTCCAGACGCATCAGCTAACACTGTCGTTACAATTCAGATGCAATTGACGGAACATTTTGGTTTCACGACTGTCAGTATTTTTCTCATGTTCGTCGCATAGTCTGGTGTATATTTACCTTTCTCTACCAACTGGTGTACATCAAAGCATTTCTCCAAATGCTGTTCAAACCAAGTGGCATATCGTTTCTAAAAATACGTTGCAAAACACCAGAACCCGTACAGCAAACCGCACGATTGCGACACTTTTCTCGTCCGCCCGCGCTCGGCAAAAGAAATTTTCATTTGCGTCTGTCCGTTTCAATACACGCCAGCAGCAGCGTTTTTATAAATCAGTTTGACTGATCAAAGTGCCGCCCTTCAGTTAAGGACGTGTTGGAGCCCATCCTTCCAGCCCGACAGACGCTTTTCCAGAGTTTAATTAAACGACAGACACACGACACGCATTCTCCAAAAAGCGCGCGTCATCATGCCCAAGGTGATCCAACTGCGCAACTTCGGCCAATGGTTATGAGTAACGGGCTTTTGCAGACATGTTAAGTGCATGGCGCGTATGGCGCGTAACTAGAAATAAAACGTTAGCATACGCATTTCGTTTCAGGTGCAGCCACAGCAAGAAGGAATCGCGATAGCAGTAAAGGTCCACACAAACGATTCGTTTCTTCCAAACTCCTTAAACAGTGTTTGCTTAACGTTGTTTGTCGAATTTTTACTGCTTTTCTGGACAGCACAAGTTTTATCGCTCAGCAACGACGTCTGGCCGCTTTCGTGTTCCAACAACTGCTCAGATTTGCAGAGCTCCAAGCGGTTCAAACTTCACGTCCGACCAGCAACCACCGAAAATGCAGTCAAACCCGCACACGACGGCGGCGAAGCGCTCCCTTTGAATGACCTATAACGCTAGTCACTAGGTGGAGATAACGAGCAATTAGGAAAAAATTGTGGACGGTGTCAACTGCGTCCAGCTGGGTGGACATGAGAACTACTGTTGCAACTTCGATGAAGACGTGTTTTCTGACGAAGCAACAGATAAAAAAATACTACCCGTACAAAAGGACTTCACGACATGGGTGTCGTGTCCGGCTGCCTCTTCACGCTTAAGTACGGTGAAGTTCAACAGTCATGAGGAGTTGCAATCACGAAGATCAGGTTTTGACAGTGAAACCACCATTCTGCGCAGCCAGGATTTTTTTAAGGGGGGGGCTGAAATTATGGAAGCAAAAGCTATGAAAAGTAAAAATTGCTTGTGATAAGAATAGCCAGGAAAGCACATATATTGTGGATAAACAGTTGACTGTACTCACCACGAAACCTGGGGTCCTTCCAA
>JGI24021J15306_10006785_pt1 | contig 13866 bp, 5 predicted proteins | sample Ectturendosymbi1_FD_15306 | JGI IMG/M metagenome (IMG submission 15306) | reverse complement strand
GTGTGTAATGCTGTGATTCATTGCAAATAATGAAAACGCCCATGGTTGCAAAAATGTACGGAAAGAGGAACACCCAATTTCCCAATGACTAAAGGTCGTGCATTAGAATGAATAGCCTGCATATACCTCTGCAACGCTGATACAGCATTTGAAACATGCATGCCAATGTATGCTTGCAAATTGTGGAGCAACTACAAACATACTAGTACGAAACGCTAACGAAGTCCCTACAACAATGCCTACTGAATTATGCATTACATTCCCAGAAATGTAAGTGTTCGACAATACCAAGTTATGCTTTGTTTAGAAACAATCTGTATCGCTTTTTACAGCGATGCGCGTCTTCATCTAATTTTTTTCCGACCATTTCAAATGTCTGATGCTTTTCACAAATTTTCACTTTTTCCTCCATTGTTTAACGCCCCTGTGTGACGGTGACCAACTGAAGTAGTTCCTAGTACGTTGTTTCGGTGTACGCGTCTCATCAGCATTATCTCTGAATGGCAACAAAAATCTTCCGTGTGCTTCGTGGCGCTGGCGCCTGATGATTTCTGTATTCTGTTGTGATTCCTCTATCACACCCAGCATGTCGACGATGTGTTTATGACAAACATGTAAAAAGTTATTATATGTAACTAGTGAAACACCAGCAGCCAAATCTTTCTTTAAATTCAATGAAATCAAACGGTTGTCAGCCTCAAGGTAAATATCTCGCAAGAACATTTGAAACTTTTATTAAAGCAATTTACATGCTTTTGTGCACCGCTGAGCACACCCAGATTTTTCCTGTTGACCTAGGGGTTCCCATGCACCCCTATGGGAACATTTGCCAATCTGCAGGAGTACATTTAAGGTTATCAACAGAATGGAAAAGCACATTCATATATTATTTATTTCTAAATATTGTACATGTATCAATGAATAGTATTTTCTAAAATCATTACTTTCATAGTTCTAAAAATTAAATAGTGCTATAAAAAATTCATTGGAGTTTTGTTATTTCGGCCTTTTTGATCATGAAAATTTTTGGGGGTACGTGCTCATCTGTCGAAATGCTGAAGGGGTACATGGTCACAGAAAGGTTGGGAACCCCTGTGCAAACCCTTTACCTCAAAACTTGATGTTAAAATGTCTTCGTTTCTCTCCCATTGCCGGATCTCTGTATCATGATGAATGAACGAAGTTATAGCTGGGGCGCTATTTTAAGTTTTTTTGCTCCTCTCTCAGTGTTGCCTGTGTTTATCAGCTAACACCTACTCTGCAATGCGCCATGACTAGCAATTTTTGTGCTCTTGTGTTATTCGACTACTCTTGTTATATGGACCATGAGTCTGCGGCGAATAGATAAACAAAAATAAATAAAAATAAAAACAAAGACGATAACATCAACATTGTTTAAACAACATATTAGTCACGCTACGTAAATCGCAACGGCAAAATATAAACAGCTCCTACCGCGGCTTTTGATGATCGGAATTATGTCGACACACATGCAGATGATGAGGGCAGCAAAAGCAGTTACTAGAAGAATTGCTGCGCCGATAACAACATGTACGTGCAGCATAATCTTCCCAGTGCACGGTTGGTAGGATCAAGTTTGTTCGCTTGAAACGTCACAAACTGGTCATCTCCTCTGGACAAGCTCTTTTTCGAAAAGCATTACGAAGCAAACTCACAAAGACTCTGCTGACGGGTGGTCGACTGGTCGCGAAGTTGTCACCCTCGGTTGGTCGCCAAGACGGCGCGTAGAACACAACCGACGAAACCACCAAGCTTGTTTACTGTCTTGAGAGAGAGTCGCACAGCGTGACTCGACGGTTGTTGCTTCTGCTGCCTCGTGCTCTCAGGAGTCATCAGCCGCTTAGAGGCTGAAACGCTGTGTAAACTAAATGTTGCCACTTCTTATCTGCCCATGAGTGCCAGTAGCAGCAGAGCCGATCGAAAGGCGAAGCCGTGAAAAAAGGTCTCTCGACCACACGCCTTTGACCTACAGTGAGTGCCACATCACGGTGAATATCTACAAAAACAAACAAACGACGATAGTAATATTTTTCAGAATTTATAATGTATTCACAAATAGCGAAGGTCGCTTAAAATCAGACATCTGTGTTTCCTGCACTAACTCGTTAAGTTCCTCGTTTCTCCAAATACGCCCCTGTGTACAGCAAACGTAATTTCTTTCATACGTTGTTGTTGTTTTTGACATCATCACAAACAATGATTTTGACAACATCCCCCACACACATATACTGATAGGTTGTTTTTCCCGAGCTGAAAATATATTGCTCAGGATTTTTGCACTTGATGTTAGACGCAGCCTGCATCGCAGTTCTCAGCAATCAATAAGAATTTAACTATTTTTCATGAATTGCAGCACAGTGATCACAGTCATTACATCGCCTTTTCTCTGGAATAAAACACTTGAAATTCCTTGTAACCTGAAACCACTAGCTCTTTTATTTTGAAAGTCCACAGTAACTGTAGCATTTCACAACTACATGCATTTGATGCACCAGCCCTACTATCTTCGCAAATGTCTGAAAATACCGCCGCTTCCAACACGTGCCTCGGCCTGGGCGGAATGCCATCAGCGGCGCATCTGCTGCCGATTATTTGCCTTCGCTCAGAACGTATCTGTTGCAAGTATTTGCTCAGAGAAGGCGAAGCCCTTCGCGCGTGCTAGCCGTGAAAATTCTTTTTCAAACCAGACTTTCCCCAACCGCAGGCTTTCGCAGGACCACGGATTGAAATCGCATCGCGCAAGCCCGTAAGACGTGCGAGGAAGCGGTGTAATTTTTGTGTTTGTTATAATATGTAGGTTTTTGGCCCAAACAAAAATCTGATTTTTTCAGTGTTCCTGGAATAAAACCTCAAAATATTGTCTTCCTACCTTGATTCACCACAGTCGTAGAATGCTTTAGCATGGCGCGCTACGCCTTACTTTGGCAACACTGACTTAGTGTGGCCATGTGTCATGTGAAAACACGCACACTAGAAAGATTGATTTCCGCTCAATCACATTTCCTTCCGCTCATTGAAAATCGACTATTCGCGATGCTTGGGGTTAATTCATGCAGGCACAGGAAACAAGAGTTTGATAAAAATGTCTGTGTTGTGCGGAAAACAAAAAACGAAATGTGAAAAACAAATTTTTTGGTTGTAATGACACTGGCAGCTACCAAAGGAGAAGATTGGGGCCTGATTGCATTTTCTAAAAATGAAGGACGTTGATTATAAACTCACAAAAGCATCTGGAGCGCTTCGTTTGTATTTTTGTCACAATAACGTTGAAAATTGCGTAAAAAACTTATTCGTTCAAAATAAATCTATTTCGAGTTATTTTTGTTTCAAATGTTTTGGAATGAAAATACTTTTAAGCATAAATAGCGATTTACACTTTGTACTTCAAACCAAGCTACAAGATATCACGAGCTGGAAATAAAAGTTATTTAGACTCATAAAACTTTGATGATGGTGCTGTTTTACTAATGTAAGGCAGATATTGCAGCGGGCCAAGAAGACTAAATACAGTAGGAATCAACCAACCAACTTAGTTTGTGATTCAGATTATTAAAAAATTAACACAATTACTTGTAACTGCAATAAAATCCACAGATATTCTTGTTTACACAAACGTCTCTCTATAGCCACTACGAAGCCAAAAGTTGCCATGTGTTGCTGGTAGAAAAGGTAGGGTGAGGGCTTGGCAAGATTGTATTCGAATACCAAACCTATCCGCAGCGATTGCTGTATCTTGAATGAACCTGCCGGACTTAGTAGAACCTAAAGTCAAAGATAAATGTCCTTCTCGTTTTTATTACCATCTCCAAGTGCTTTTGCAACGTTATCACTGTCAATCTCAAACAACCATCTTTCCATCATAGAGGTCATGGCGACAAAAGGACTGACAATCTAACCGTGTTACCACAAACAAACAAACTCAAGACCAATTGTAACTATAAATTGCTCAATCGAAGAAAATTGTTTCTCTGTAATGCGACCGTGAAAGCCGCTGATCATGTTGGGCAACGTTTGCTGTGACGGCATTTTTCACTGTACAAAATGTTAGTGGAGTGATGTCTACTGTAAAATTGACCAAATATCATTCGTGATGAAAGGTGTCTGCTATTACAGTATGTTCGCGAATTTGCTTTCATGGTGAAAGGTACAGGAATTACCCAAGATGGCATGTCTCTTAGAAGTACAAAAGATGATATCGAAATGAAATCAACCAACTTTTCTGTGCAATCAATATCTAGGCCAATTAATAGAACTCGTTGACTCGTTTGATCCCGAAAGCACAACTTAGCTTTTTCGTTGACAAATGTGAAGAAATCAACAATTTGCTCCGCATCTCAGATCATTCAATATTTGTTATTTTTTGAACAAAGAAACTTGAAATCGTTGTTTGAGAAGAGAACTCAGTTTCTTCTGCATCTATGAAAAACAATGGTTTTCCAGGCCCTGGCTTAAATTAGTTGATGCAGTCAATGCGTTTTCGTTGCACATAAACATTAGGTCTGTTCGGCAGTAAATATACCAGTTGTCCTCCTCAGCACTGTTGCGTTCAGAAATCCCGAGCGGCATGTGCGCAAAGCTTCGCACCGTGGCAGCAAGCAACAATAGAGATCATGCTCGCAATCTCTCTTACTATTGCTTGCTCCCGCTACACGTATGATGGTGTTATTCTTCACGCACATCCCGTTCGTGGTGAATCACACAATCAACACAACACCACCGGAGAGGTTGCAACAGCACCACGTCTGCAATCACAAACGCATAATACAAAAAACTGTAACGAACTGGAGCACATTGCGGATAAAAAGTGAAGTTCCTGATCATGATGTGTCCACCCGTTTGATTCAATTTTGAATCTGCTTACGAAAACCCAAATCGACACGGGATTAATTTTGCATTTTAACAGATAACGCCTCTTCAGAAAATTGATTTTGAATCATGAAATGTGTGAATATATATATGTGTATAGGCTGTAGCTTAGTCACTGATCCTTCAATGTCTAAATCTACCCAGTTTGGAACATACAGAAACACGTCGAAAAACATAAGAAAAGCCGAAAACATGTCTTAAAGAACAAATTAATTTTCTGAAAAAGTTTTTTGAAAAGAAGCAAGAATCATCCAAATTTTATACCAAAAGATTATGTGGGCAATCAAAGAGAAACTTCAAGACAATCAAACCTCCCCTCTGGCCGGAAAATGTTGTACCGGCTTTTCAGGCTTTATTTTTAAAGGATCTTTGAATTCATGGTTAATGTTAAATGTCAACTAAAATAAACATACACGCGGTATGGAAACGTTTTTCAAAATGAAATTAACGACAAGCTTGGTTGACTTTGAGAGGAAAAATTTGTATCAAGAAGAAAAACCATAAAACCTAGAATAAACCTACTTAAATTTCCGAATATGGATATCTGGTCTATTTTTTGTTTTGCTGACTGTTCAGCCGTGACATTGAAAAACTGAAGCAAAGCGCTGTTAAAATCGTGGCTTTGAAACTTAGACACGAATGCATTATAAATTATGGCAAATGCGCTGATTGATAAGCTACTCAGTCAAAATATTTCTAGTCAGAAGAAAGGCAATGTAAATTTCAGAGAATGTATAGGTCAACTGCATTAATTGTTGCTGCTCACTTCGTTTGAAAATCTTGATCTTGTCCATATACAGGAGAAATACGCTATTCTGCCGCACCCTGACACGGAAAAGTTGCAAGCTCATCACCACTTGAAGGGCATGTGCCCTTCTGCTCAGTTCCTACAGCATCTGATTCTCGTCGCTGCCGCAGCGGTGGTGACAATAACAACAAACAAAGCTTCGTCCGGCACCACGACCAGGACCATAGTTTGCCCGACCTTATACAAGGACGAATAAAAAGACTGAGATTTGCGAAGCGTGAACCGCAGATCGGGCGATATCGGAGAATCACTGGCTCTCGTGAAATGCATCTTGCTGTGGATTATCTAGTTCCTGTGTAAATCCGGATTAACTCAGGTTAATCCGCTTGGGTGTATTAGAATCATCGTCAATGCCAGATGCATCTCGTGTCTTGTACTGCGAACTGAGCTCTGCGTCAAGCTGTGTTTTTGGACAACATTAGGCTTGCCTACATTTTTGAGGTTTGGTCGGTAAAGTAATATTAATCGGCATGCTTGCAGTTACGCTTTTTTAGAGCTAGGGGCGAACACAAGGTTGGAGGATAAACCGGATGCGTTTTTTAAGTTCGAAACGCCAGTGGTAACATATACTGTATTTATAGCCTTTGAGAGCTGTCTTGATTATCCCTGCCCTCTTAACTATTGGTTTTCAAATAACTCGTCTCCACAAAAGCGACGCAGTTGCATCAATCAGCAAAATTTTCTAACAGGAAGTCGATTTCACGTAACTCTACACTTCGTCAATCGTGAAGATATCTTTTTTATCGCTTTTGCGTGAAACTTACGAGGTCCATGTTTTCAAAATTATAGCATTGAGAAATTTGCTGAGATGAAACAACTTCTTTGCTTTCTCCTCACGCAAGTGTTCGTCCAAGCGATTCTTTTAGCCTTGTGATGCTCAGGTTTAGGGGAAGAAAAGTCTTCTTGCAGCATAATGTTGCCTTATTTGTCCTTGTGTTGACTGGACAGCGAGAAATTGAAGATGCTGTATCCTGCTTAGGAATTTATAAAAGCGACTACTGGCGTGAAAGAACTTAAATCGCCATTGGTTTAAATCATTGCTCACAGATGTCGATGCCTAAAAGTCAACAAACGACGCTGTAGATTTTTCTTACAAGGGAAAGAAGCTGCTGGCAACTTGTGTCGCCAATACTCATGGGCAAGTTACGAGGCAACTTGTCAAATATTGCGTTCGAACATACGTGGACATTTCAAGCGTCTTGCGTTTCGCAAACAAGTGACATTGACTGTTAAACCGTGCTTTTTATTTTTTTTAACGTTTGCTGTGTTTTCCAGTAAGCTGTAAGGTCAAATTTCATCATCATCTTCAACCTCACTTATTAACCACAAGGAAAGTTTCGGGGACGCGCCAGTTTGTTTCCAATTTCGCACTGGTTTTGCTGTTTACCACAGATACAGGAAATGTTTCTCGAAAACTGCTAAGTGACCATGCTATGATCGAGGTAAAATCGAAAATATACTGAAAGTACGGCAAGGTAACTTTCCTTGAGGCAATATTTATTATCTGTTTGTAATATATATGAGCGCTAACGCAGCGTCGGGCTTGAGCCGTTTAAATTTTGTCAATTTCTTTCAGCAGAGTGAAGATAAGCGTTCTTTCTAGTCTAAGTGCTCTTTGCTACACTGCAATTACCATTTCTCGTGTGGTTTTAGGTTTGAAAGCTTTGTAATTAGGGTCATTTTTTATGACCTAAAAAATTGATCATATAACGTTATTTTTCAGAAAATATGACTTTATATGACCAAACAAAATTGACTGAGCTAGAACGTATACAACTACTGTACAAAGAAGCATTACCAATGAAAATAGGCATAAGAGATGGTAGCACCATGGTTTGTTGAAGCCCCACTAAAATAAACGGCTCAAAACATGAGCAAAACATATAGTATGGTCTGAACTTTGAAACAAATTGAAAGCATACATGGACATTGCTTTATTTCTTTGGGGCAGCAAGAACATGCAATTTTAGGCAGTGCATCATATTTCATTCAAATAACTTGTTTCACCTACGTCTTTGCCAACATATGCAGGGTGCCCAAGTGGGTTCAATTTGCAGGATGCAGCTTATACCTATCGATGTAGTAGTTTCAGTTTCACTGATATTTTGAGGTGTTTCAATGGTTTCCTTGTTGAATTAGGTGGAAAATATGCAAAATATGATTTTATGACCTAACATGGAAGATATGACTTTTTATGACTTTATAACTTTTGATGTAGACTTCGTAGGGGTGCAATGTTTGTTTTCAAACTCGTTTCATAGCTTCCTGAAGCACAGAAGAAATATGACTTTTATGACTTTAAATGGCCCTACTTATAAGAAAACGTATGCGGTTGCACAATTTTCAGGAACGAGGAATAAGCCGCAGATGCCAGTTACAGTATACTGGAAAGAATGAACGTAAAACAAGACGAAAACTGCTTAACGTAAAGCCAGACGAAAACTGCTAGAGTGCAATTTCCGTTACGAAATATTTGTTGCCGTTTATTGCTGGAATACATTTTCCTGAAACACTTTTCAATCAAAGGTCAAATGGCAAACACTTCCAACTTGATGTTATGTGCAGGGTTAAAACTATGAAATACTCCCAACGTAGACACATAGAGTTTTCACTAGATCTCATTCCGGTTAGGGTTGTTTGTTTATTCAAAAGAGAAACAAATTTTTCCACCGGTTGANACAAAACGAAAGCATCTACTTATTTTTATTGCCAATGGGTAGATGCTCAAGACATATTTCATNTGCATGAAAGGTTTTCTAAAACATTGCGATTAAGAAAGTCACAACACGAAGCAATTTGTTTGAAAGCACATGTGGAGAGCACTCACGGAATGCAAAGCTGTGTTTTTATTAGCTAACCAGAGCGTGGGAAATTTTAAGTGCTGCAGACTGGTGGGCGAGAGTTCATTTTCAATATTTCATCATCTAGATATGAGAGCAAAAAACATTAACCCCATATTGTACAGGGGTTTTCGTGTGACGGTTCAGCACAACAAATGCCGTAATAGGGGGTATCAAAAGATTAGGTCGCGTTTCGCTTTGTTGGGTTGCGGTAATCAGAGCTGGTTACCAGCGCGCGACATAACTTTGTTGCTACAAATAGTTGTTAACATTCTTGTAATTTTTTTGCCACGCAAAAGGATGAACTCAGCCTCTCAGTTTGACTTTTGGCTCTGCTCAGCATCTAGACATGGTTAAATAGTTAACTGTGCGGTAAGCAGTATTGGAATGCTTTCGAGTGGTTTGCAATATGCAAACCTGTAAGAGGGTGATGTACAATCTTACGTTTACTATCATCAAGCCATGTAAACGAGAGTCACAGCAAACACAGAAATGATCGAAAATGTACAATAAATACTCTAAAATTGAGTGTTCCATTTTCTTCACAAATTTCTAATAAAATGTATTTTCATACCATTGCTCAAGAACCAAACCGGTGTACCACAAAGATGTTAAGCAATATCATGATTCCCAGCGTCAAACCAGCACATTTTCATGCTATTACTGCATTATTGCACAATTTTAAGAGAAGAGGTAGGTTTACAAACTGTCAAGTTTTGTCCAACTTTTACCATACTTGCAAAAAAAGTCAATTAATGACGTTTCAAAATTGGTTTCGAATAACAAAAAATTATGCAATAAAAATGTTGAAATTTGCAAAAGCGATAAAATACTGCAATTTTGTCAGATGTTGGGTAAAATGTTTGAAAACGTTTTGCCCGATTTTCAATATGCGCCGGGTTCATGAAAATATTCTTTAGTTTGGAATATCAGTTAATTTTTATCCTCCACTCCGCCTGCTTCCAAAATTTGCGCAGTTATGCCGGTAAAATGAAACGAAACTTTGATTTTAAAACATTTTATAACAAAAACAAAGATATTCTCAATAAGGGTTTGTGACGTTTACGTTATGTACGAGTATACAAGGCAAGAGGAAGTGACATATGCGCTTGCTCAAGACAGACGGTTTGTCAGACTTTGTCGTTCAAGTGTGAAATGTGTGACCTATGGAAAACAATTAAGATTAGTCATTTTTCTTTGCATAAAGTGTTTCTAAATTGCGGCGGAATTCAAACACAGTGTTTTTAACTTATATCGGTCTGACTTTTGCATTATTATGTTGATGCCATTGCAAACTTACGACAGAAAACTGAGTTCGAATTCCTTCAAGGAAATCATTTCATACCCTGTCAGTTTTGTGGCACATACTGTTGTTTCAAGTAACTGCTTGAGTAATGGAAGCTTTCAAATCAACACCTAACACTTGCATGCAGACTGCGTNTGGCTGTGCAAGCACAAATTACCACCTTTGTTTTGCAGAAATAAGTATTCTCCAAATTGCTGCCCGTTGGTGCNTATATTTAACGAAGCATGACTAAATTAGCTGACCTTTCCTTCTGTTTTTAAAGCTAGTAATTGGTAAATGGTCTTTGACTCCGTTTCCAGGTTTGAACGTTGCCTCTGTTAGGCCAAGCGAGCTTACGAGGATAAACGGCAAAAATAACAAAACCCTCAGACTAGTCAAACCGTCCGGTAGCCAGCTAAGATCGATTTGCAAGTCATACGCCGAGACTGAATATGGTATTCATCACTTTATACGTAATTGGAAGGCATCAACAACCGCTTGCATCCTTAATAACTGCTCTTTTTGTGTTTCTTTCCAACAGCATCTGACCGATAAAAATGCACGATCGGTATTCTGCTAAATTCAGGTCATAATTTAAGCCAAAAACATACCAAGTGTTGCTCACGCGTCATGAAAAAGACAAATGCTCTTTTCTGATTGAAAAGTTGACTCTGTGTTGGCAGAGGTTGATTAGAGCTTCCCAAGTCACTGGTGCTGTCTGAGGTAGGCTTTTCTTTTCGCAATTTTTGCGTCTTTCTAAACCACTGCGATTGTGTCAACACGCCAACAAAAATCCAAATAGGCGTAGTTGGCAAGCCGTTATTAGGTTAGCCTAGCCTATCGCTTGCTAATTGGATTTGCGACTCATTGCTGATGTTCTGCGAACGATTTACAGATCTGTAGAGAAAAACAGCTCCCTGCCACGCACGGCTGTAACGTTTTCGGTTTTGCCGGCTTGAAACCGACCGCCTGACCGCATTTTTACTATCGGGCACACCTCACTCCAAGCAGTGGTGCGCGTCTTATAAAGGCAATCTTCTTGTGGTTGCCTGACAAAAAGCCAACTTGAACTTTGGGCTTTCAGCAAACAAACGTTACTCTCTCGGAACCAAAGCTGCTTTTGGAAACNGCTGGATGTCTTGCGCTGAACTATGGCAAGGAGGCAGCTTTACTGAAGCAAATAACTCGTTCTGTGAGGAGTCTAGATAAAGGGAGCCACTGAGATTGTTTGAGAAACTATTTTGAAGACAGGCGTATCAAGCAATCGGGGAGTCAAATGTGTGGTAATGAACATGTTTGTGGTCTAACGGAATGCGTATAAACGAAAACTGTTGCCACAAGGTTTGTTTTTCAGAAGTAAAATCTTAACTTTCACAGGGCTTCCGTGGTGATTTGGGGTCCACGGACATTGAAAACAAACAAACAGCAACTACCACCGCCATGTAAGTTCAAATTCAGCAGCATGTACTGATGCACATATCCATTTCAGGAAAGCAAACCCGAGGACTTATGGACCATGAAAAACGAGCCGATAATCAAGCTGAACTTATCTGCATTGCTACAGCCAGTTACGCGGGTTGGTGTCTGACTGCGCGGTTTGTGGTGGCCGAGTTGGAGCGAGCGCAAGCACTACGCATATCCAGAAAATAAATTCACTTTCCGCAGGTGGACGCACAAGCTAAAAACGTGGGTGACGACACTCGAGAGACAAGCAAAGGAAAAGGTCAGTGACGTTGCAAATAATTTGGGAGAAAGATAATTGATCTGGGCAAGAATTTCGAATTTTAAGCGAAACTGCAATTTGTGGTTTACATTTTCACCCAGCCGTTTTCAAATTAAGCAAAGCGTCAACCAGGCAATCTACGTTGAAACAATAAAATGTTAAAACAGCCATGGTATTATACTTCAAACTCAAATAATTGCACTGATTTCTGAACATCAGCTAGTGGTGTAGCCAGCCCAAAATTTTGGGAGGACAAATCATTTGACATTAGGGAGCACCAGTATTTTATTTGGACATCGCCTCACAAAATGACAAGATGTGCTAGAAATTTGGCGGAAGTGGTCCCCTAGGTACGCCTATGACTTCATCATCATCATGGAATTTAGTATTTAAAAAAGTGGAACGATTAGCCCTGAAGAACTTTTTATTTTCAATAAATGACATTAAAAATAACAAAAATCTTTGCCCAATAATGTCAACAGTACACTAAAAGTCTACCCTGCAGTAAATCATCGTAAATCATCGCATAGAAGACAATATTTAAGCTTATATTTCAGTTTGATGCATACTGTAGTTATACTCTCACGGGCCTTCATGTAGTTGACTCAAGTGCTTTCGAGGCCAGACCAACAGGTCTTTTCTTGAATTTGGATTCATTTTTGTGGCCCCGGAAGGTAAGCCAACCGTAACCTACACAATGAAACGCAATATACGCTTTGTTGCCTTAAGAAAGGATGCTTGTTTTTTCAATATTGATTTGCCAATCTTCGTCCACTCTTCATTCATGGCATGAAGCTTATATTCTGTGGCTCAAAAATGCTGTTGGAACTAATTATTTTCAAAACAATTTGAAAATGAAAGAAACCCATTTCTTTTTAAAATATCTCTGTTTCATGGACGAGATTTACTGCCATTGGCGTGACTGTAACACGAAAAGCTTCGTGCCTTTTGGCGCCTAAGTTCGCCACCTCTTCCTGAGTGCACTTTATGAAACGATTCACGTAAAAATACAATTAATTAATTTTTATAATTCAGCCAATTTCGGTTGGTGAAATGAAGGGCTTCGAAGCGCCACATGTGAAGAAAAAACTCAGCTTTTCCAAAATTACTTTCGGTGGTTTTAGGGGGTGATTGGGGCAATCGAGTAAGTGTCCCTGACATACTTCATTCATCTTGATGATAGGAAAAATTTCTTTCAGACATCACAGTTTGCTGTTTCGGAAAAAACTAAACTTTCAATTGACGTGGCTCACAGCAAACCGCATTTACGATTTCTGAAGAGTCGGAACGTGCAGAGATTTGCTGATTTATGCAGGTGCCGACCGTACATTGACTGATGACGATTACTGACATTCTTTCCGCTCTCTCGTCTTTGAAAACGTTTTTGTGCTACAAATTTTCTGTCTTAAAAATGGTCACGAAATGTTTCAGAGCCACTGACAACGCCTACCAATTGACAACGCCTACCAACGACAACGCCTACGAACACTGACAACGCCTACCAACGAAATATTTCAGAGCCACTGACAACGCCTACCAATTTGACGGTTGTGTTGTATTTACACCTGCTTTCGTTTTTGAAACCTGAATAGAAATTACAAATGTTTTTTGTCAAACACTCGCTTACCGCTGTTCGTTTTTTTTGTTTTCATCGCTGTCTTGTTGTTGTCAGTAATTTGTTTCTAAGGAACAACAAGTTTTCTTGTGATTCACGCAAACGCGTATATTCATTTTCGTTTCGTCATCAAGCCTGGCGGAAGTGTGTGTAACACAAGTTAAAATTCGCGAAATCGAAATTTACGTGAAATGTAAATAGGTCAAGCCATCCTGAAGCATCTTCCAACTTGCAGAAAGAGTTTGTTCTTGATGGGTCTATGTGAAGTTCAATATAAATCTGGATGAACACGAAATTCGACAAACGCAAAACGGTTTATGACATCGGTTCATCTTCAATGTTTATATTACGTTGTTTGTTTTGAAATTAAACCATGACCTTTCACATTTTCTTTAGAAAAAGGCATCTTTTGTTGATAGCGTCTATACTATAGCGTACGTTCGTGCATGATTGCTTGATGTTCACGCTGTGGTGAAAATGTCTCACTTTGTTCTTCATTCAGGTTGCAAGGAATTTTACGATTATATATAATAAGTTTCCAGAGAAAGTTATCTCTACCCAATTGCTTTGTTTACGGTCCCCCGAAAATTCAAGGTCTTTTCATTTTCATGGGACCAGCAAAAACATAACAAATTTACTTAAACACACTCTCAACTGTTAATGAGAAGTTTTACGCACACGGACGTCCCCAAGAGGAAAATCCGACAG
>JGI24021J15306_10006781_pt1 | contig 13870 bp, 5 predicted proteins | sample Ectturendosymbi1_FD_15306 | JGI IMG/M metagenome (IMG submission 15306) | reverse complement strand
AAAGAAGACATGTTACAGTACTGCTAATAACTGAACAATAAGTTTTTTGCAAAAATTTTTCTTGTCAGAAATAATGTGCAAAAGAAGAAAATTTCAGTTTCTCTTACTCTTTTTAACATGTTTATCTTTCAATAATAAATCTGTGAAAGCACAACACTAAGAAGAAAGAGCTTGGGACGCAGCGTTCTGATCTTGTTCTGACATGCACGATGTTATAAGTCAATAAGAATGGGATTTATACCCTGCCGCGTTACCAACATCTCAAATCTGACGCACTTTTTCTTAGTCAATTTCTTTCAACTTTGCATAACGTATGAACTTTAATGATTGAGACATGCAAGACAGAATTAACGAGATTCTCTGCATGACACACAATCTCGAGTATGATCCCAACTTATTCTAACACGGCATTGCAACGACCAAAGTGAAAAACCGCTGGTGCCTGGCCAATAGTTACCTAAATGACATCCTTTCAAAGTCGTAAATATCCAGGTAACCAATAGCGTACTTCGGAAGCTGATAATCACAGGGTTAAACAATTTTGTCTCTACGGTCTAGTGAATAAACGAAAAGCGTTACTAGAAATCCAAAAACGAGGAGTCTTCTCTGCCTAAATAATCACAGTGACTTCTCACAGTTTCATTCGTTTGACCGTGCCATACCAACATTTTCATCAGCCTTGCCCGCGTNGCTTCAACATCTTGCAAATAAAATTTGCAAACAACACTAACGCTATTGCGTATANCTATATTGCAAANANAACTGACGCTTGTTCAACTAAACCTTCAAAACGCTACGCGAAATTGCAGTGAAATACCCCGTATAACATCAACGTGGTGCATATACGTCAGCAAAACGTGGGATCGGAAACTCTTGGGATAGTTTTTCTTCCTAGTGTACAGTACCAATGTTGGTAAGTTCAATACACGGCACAACAACACAAATGGTCCAGTTAAACCAGGTGATCGCAAAATCTTTCGCAGGGCCATTGCTTAAAATGGGGTTTCTTAATCGCTTTACATGGTTTAAATGTTTCGTCTTTGGTCGTGTAATCGTCGTGTTGTAACGAAACAATACAATGCCGACCCAACAAGGAGCAGAATGGCATTTTATCAAGAGAGATGCGCAGTATCCCTAACACGATGTATGCGGAAATGTCCAACTCAAACAGTATCCGATCATTGAGGACACCTAAAAAACTTACTGCTGATGGAAATAAGTACAAGTTAACAACGCGGCTTATCTACTGCCTAAATCCTAATAGGATTAACTAGAACGGAATATGATTTCAAATCACACACCACAACAATCTTATTCCGAACGTTTAACAAGTCAGTCTTTCAAAATGTTGCCACCTTATTCGGAATTGACATTGCTCTACAGTCACTCTGAGCTCGTGCTTTCTACAGCCCTGGAATGGAAATATGCAGTAACTTTGCGAGTTGGCTACAGACAATTTTCCTCTTGTAATCTGACAATCTTACGTTTTTTTCCTCTCAAGTCCCTCTCTTGCAGTTCCACACATGCTTCTTTCGAAAATTTGCATTGAGTTGTCTTTTATCGTTTCAGTGACAACGCTACAGGGCTAATGCCATCTAATTCGGAACTGACTTGGCGTACAGAACAAGCGAAGGACGTCGACATAATGCTATTGAGAAATTGACTGCATAGCCAAACAATCATTTGAACAGACTGACCTGTCGTAACAACCCTTCAGCGCACCAAGTGTAAGCAGAATGTGAAACTGTGCAGTGCCGTCGCATGGATGCCAAATTCTGCCACTCAGTTTCCATTTTTCGGAAGATTTTTTCACTTGCATATCTAGGTTTCATCACACAGTAATCGCACATCTAGTGGGTCCCAAATACGCGAGGCTCCACCTAAATTGTGTGCTGACGGACTCGACTCTAGCCGCGGTTCTGGTTGTATGGGCTGAGTGATAGCGCAGCTACAGACCGGGAATACAGATGAGCTGGTAAACTAAACAGATGCAAATTTTCATGCATGTAATATTTTCAAATGTACTCCTCACACCTTGAAGCCAGGTGTTTGCAGCAAGCAACTTACCGCTATCTAACAAAATGTATTGAGCGTGTTTCATGACGGAACGTTGTGACCTAACAATGTAATTGTGCAACACCTCAGACTAACGCAGAAAACGCAGCGTAGCATTGAATTACTACGTGTTAGCTCCTCAACAAACCATAGTACTCAGCACTCAGTACTACCAACGCGGTTATGACAATTTCCGCTCATTAGTTCAATATTCGCAGTCACATTTGAGAGGGAAAATGCACCTTCTTCCCCCCTGGTTACGGGCCTATGCAACAGTGGCTGATCGCCATGTGGCAGGGGTGGGGATGCAGACCGCGTAAACATTTAATATGGCCCGTATCTTAATTTTTGTCACCCAAACTAGAACTCAAATCGCATTAAAACGAAACTCTGTGATAAACAGGTACTTGCTAAGTCAAGAGATGTATCTCTCACTCATTGTAGTTTTCTCTCCATCTTTTCCTTAGGTAGACAAGGGATAACGTTTAAGATTAAATTAATTATTTTTGAAATCCAGCAACATTTCGCAATACATGCGGCCCGTGATAGGAAACAGGTTCCATGCCGTACGGCTGTGATCCTTTTGTTGCAATTGCAAACCCGTAGACAGCTCACGCCGGCCACGAAAAAGCAAATTTGGCATGCTTTAAAAATTCAGGAGAAAGAAAGACATTGTCGAAATTGCAATAAATTGTCGAAATCGAAATGTCTGCAAAGCTTATTAACGCCTTAAATCACATTAACGGACCTTTTCGAGGGTCTGGGATTGACTTTTTGTTTTCACATCAGGAGTCTACTGTCCAAACATGTGAAGCAGTAGTAAAGAATTCATTGACATTCTACCGTTATTACTGGCGTTAAATGTATTACAGAGTGCTTTTAGGCCATGTGTGAATTAATCATGCGATTATGAGGCAGTTTTTCACGATAGCCAGCAGAGCTAGCTAAGGTGGTAGTGATGTCGTAGCAAATACATTTATTATGTTTTTGCTTCAGCAATAAATATGCTTTCTTTGCACATGCACCTGCACAAGCCTTATCTTGAAACGTGATTGTAATTTAACTCATATCGTGGGCTTGATTTAACACTTCTTAGTGTACGAAAAAACGTTTTACTTCTAACCAGGTCGGAAATACGCTTTTGTTTTCTGATCTCGCTGCGGATAGCTAAAACACAGTCAAACACAAGCACTTGGCACACCCTAAGGTATATCTTACAAATTTATTTTGTAGATCTAAGAAATTGTTTGGGACACCAACAGTGTCCTTACTAAACGTACACCTTGTGAAAATGGGCGCCCATCTTGTTCGAGCTTTTACAAACATTTTATGGATTAATGATATAAGGCTCTCTCAAACTGTGGTGATTTCCTGAAAGATCGCGTAGTTTGACTAACCAAAATAGCCACAAAATGCGCAGCTTATTGGTTAAATCATTCGGTGCAAATCAGACAAACTTGAGCAGAAAACAATCTTCTGGTGCAAACTTTAGTTTTTTAAATGTTAAATGTGGTGTTGGCTGATTTCGGCGGTTTTGTATTGGTTATAAGGTGATTCTCACCTGTGTTTGTTGGCCTAGATAGAAGCAGATCCATCGCCTGATCAACAGCATTAGGGGTGCCGTCAAGCCTCTTTAGGGAGGGTTTATAGTTTGGAAAATGACTTTATCGTGGAGACTAGAACTTAAGTTTGCAGGTATTTCCTGTGAATTTAAGGTCTCATCTCGCCTGCCTCTACTTTTTTGAACAGTGTCACATTTTGTTTATAATCTGGACTAATAGGATTGGTGTTTTTTTCTTGACATCAGCAGCCCAATGTTCAAATATATGAAACCAGGGACGCTGGAGTAGCAGTAGGGCAGGGAGAGGAGGCAATAAAAGAGTTGAGCGCAGTCAAAACTTATAAAAAACAAAAAAATCATTGCCAGCTATACTTGTTTCTGTTCAACAACAATTTTAACCTCAAAAACAGTAACAGAAATTACAGAAAACCATTCCGAATTTTCTTGGTGGGCCCATAACTTCAATAAATCTGTTTCAATTCGATCTTGATCGATTATAAAATTACCAATGATACTATTATGAAAAGGCAAATCCACCCCATTGCTCCCTTTTCGAAAGGGCAGGTGTCTGACTGGGAATGTGATTTGTCCATTTCTCCCGTGGAAGCACTGTTGGCAGTGGCGTAAATGACGGGGATCAAGGGGGGCGAACCGCTCCCCTGTCAAACTAAATTTAAAAACTGACCCCCTTAGTTGACATTTTGACATTTAGCATTCTTTAATTTGTTGTTTTTTGCGTTTTTCGGGGTGTTCTCTTTTTTTCCCAAGAATGGACATCCACAGCATCCTTAGATTCACTATCATTTCCAAACCTTTTACTGAGTTTGGGCTGATGGGCCCCCTTCACCTAAGCTTTGTCCCTCTGGCTCAAACCTNTAGTTACGCCACTGACTGTTGGGTGCATAGAGGGAGAGCATTGGAGCATAAAGTGAGAGTGTTGGAGATGGAGCAAAGCTGAAGACTCTACTGTAGCAGCCTTGTCTAATGGTTCATACTGGTAACTTTATTTCGGCTGCTGAAAAAGAGCATCCATCATAAAGTATCCCGGGCCGCGGTAAAATTTTGATACATTGACCGGTCCGCGGTTACAAAACAGTTGGGACCACTGCCTTAGTGTATATCTTTCAAACATATACCTTAGATAAAACATTTTTGGGACACCAACAATGTTCTCAGTTATGTGAAACCTGTGAAAAACAGGCCCCATCTTCTTGGAACGCTTCAAACTTTTTACGAATTATGATATAAAGCGATTTAATCCATAAAAGTTTGCATATTTCGACCAACAAAATTGCCAGCTTTTCAGTCCACAAAAGATAAACACGTTCATGTGCTACCCAACGGTTCTCACAAAGAACCAGGGATATTTAACAAGTGAAGACGTTTTGGCGCCAGCTATTTGACTGCCCCCCCCCAAACGCCTGGTTCCGCCACTGTACAGTATTATGTGTAAAACGTATTATTGTTGAGAAATAAAGCGTTTTTTGATGAAAAAGCTGCTGCAAATTTTCCAACAGCCTTGAAACTGTGCCGCTATCAGTGTTACCACTCTGTTATTACAGTAACAGAGTGCTGCCACTCTGTTACTGTAATCGATTACGATTGACGATTACGATTACCCTATGTCTGCTACAAAGTCTGCGCCTCTATAGCAGCGCTTTGAAAGAGTTCGTTAGTCGTTACACAAAATGAAGTACATGATATTGGTGCAAGTAACCGAGACACAGACTGTGACTTTTAAGTTCAATCTATGCAAAGCAAACTTTCAAAAGAAAGAAGATGCGATGCTTCAGGTGACCGGTTAGGAAATCGCATATCCTTGTCAAAGATCATGTTGGTTCAAAAAGTTATGTTGCATTTGAGGTAACAGTAGCATGTGCGACGTCACAAGATTATCAATGTTCCGTGGAAAATACTAATGAATTCGTCGATCATCCCATACCTAAGGATCCTGTACCCGCACATGGGGCCTCCCACTACGCCTGATCCCAGGCCCCCCACCATCTAAATCCGGCACTTCGATCACGTAAAAATGCTCCACGTCTGACTGTGACTGAAATTTTATCGGTTCTAATTTCAAATTATCGTCAGTGGTGACGTCATATTCAGAAGCCGATCGTGAACGTTATGAGATATGCATTCAGCTCGTCCAATGACAGCATCGTTCCTAAGCTGTGATCTTTTATCTTTTGGTTGAATGCTAGGAGTACAAGGATTTTCAGTAAACAAAAAAATAGACTCTTTCATGGATACAGTTATATGCAGCAAGCCAGTAAATGCTAAACGATGTCATGGTTACCTCTCCTAAACTGTCGCTAAGCTTGCACGTATTGGTTTGTTTCTTACATGTTGACTTTAGGACTATCAGCTTCCATTTCCTTCATTCTCTATTATCGCAATCACATCCTGCAGAGTGGGTTTTGTGGTGCCTCTAAACATTAAATGATTTCAAACTGCCAAGTACCGCAGGACAAAAAAGACAATCCTCTTTGCTATGTTTTTCAATTTGAATAAACCTTTCTTACCAGTCACTTCAAAAAGCCCGATTTTCCGGCTTGAGGGGGCAAGCTTTATTTGAACGTAGCCTTGACATCTCAGAGGAGATAAGAACTAATTACAATAGTTTATGCTAACGTTTACAAATTTCAACTATTTATCCTTAGGAAAAAACACAATAACAACTAGACAAGCAGGGCTGTCACCAGTGTGTTCCGCAAGAATAACTCTCAGAAAAAAATGCCTTAGCTTTAGCCAAGGTAGCGTTTACAAATAATCCTTCCTTGCCGTGTTACAATTTTCTAGCGCAAAGCTGTCTGACCTCATCAAACAACAATTAGATTAACTGCAGGCTACTGCTATTTCTACCACATCAGCTAGCATTGTGACGAAAGATTGCAAAGTATAATAAATTTATTGACGTTTGCCAGACCTTCATTTTAAGGGAGTAATGCAGCTCTTCTAACTTAACCGTGTAGGGTGTGTTGCATGGTTCTGCTTCGAAACGCTCTAAAGTCTAAACCTCAACGTAACCTTCGTGAAATGCTATCATTACGCTTGTTTTGTTGCGTGACGCAACATTACCTGCGAACCTAGGTGACCATTGGTAGGCAAAACAACCGAAAAGGAACACTTACAATATGAACTACACGCTCTTCCAATCACGCCCTTCCCGAAATCCTCCCTTCGCTGATTCTGCTTTCGAAACATGGTTTGTCTAAATCTGGTAATTTACATCTAGTTGATTTTAAACTCTGGCTGGTAAACTGTTTGATTTCATTAAAACAGAAAGGTTTGATCGGCGGTAACATTTCGCGAGGTCACTTGGCCTTACACTGGTCGCGTCCTGAAGTTCAAGACTTATACGTTGCAGCAAAAAACAGCTTTTATGATTCTTGCGCAAGAATATTTAAGTTCAAGGCAAAGAATAATTTCGGTGGGCAAGTATGACAATATCAGTAAATATAAGAGAGCATTGTGGCCCGTTTGCGCCATGCAGAATTTTTTATATTTAAAAAAATCACTGTATAACAATATTTTTCGTAATCAAGATTACCTTTTTAAGAAATTTATTTAACAAGTTCTTTCTGTTTGAAAAAGGTGCAGCATATTTCAAAAAATTATTTTCCAACAATAGTTCTACGACGATCTTTTTGTCTTCACTAAGCCCAACTCCGCCAACGAAGTTTTTCCCATTAAAATCCTCGCTGGACTTATTTCTTCAAAGTCAAGCTTTCATTGCTGTGCATTGTCTATTAAAAAATATTTTTTCAAGGAAAAAATTTCATGACGAATTTTTTTCTGTACTGCGAACAACTTAGAGTCGATTTCAAATAATGGCTTTTTTAGGTACAGGGAAGCTAACCGGCTAAGTCGTACGGTTAGTTGAGCACACGGCTGCAAAGCTAGCAAGCTGGGTTTCATTTCCGGCTGAGTCAAACCGAAGAGTGTGAAAACGGTAATTGCGGCCTGGCCAGCCTCGTGTTCGGCCTCAGTGTGTGAGTGCAAGGAAACATTTTACGCGCGGTGCTGCTATGTCTCGTCACCAGTGGAGCATTCACTGCGAAAGTAGCCACGTGGCCCAAAGCGCAAGCAAGCGGGGTTGGGCGCCAGCAGACCAGTCGTGATCGTGACATTCTGAAAGGAGTACAAAAACTAGTATAACGAAACTGACCAGAAAGGGAAGTTACAAAAATACATGCCAGTAACAGAATTTTTTGTAAGATGGCTTTGCATTTCCTACTTTCCAGTTACATCAGTCTGAATACACTGCATAGTTGTCATAGGCGTAACATGGCATACTAGACCACAAGCGTTAAGAAAGGTCATCATGCATATTTTTAATAACACTTGTAGCAGACCTTGTTCACGTAGAGTTAATGTTTGTTCTCTGAATTAGATGGGCTATAAATTTTTCAGATAGAACTTCTGACTTGAGTAAAAGGATTAATTCCCATTACCCAGTACTTGATAGGTTGCATGGGCTTAGATTATTACGTTGTTTCTGTACCCATTGTCCCGTGCGCCAAAATGTTGGCGCAAAATAGCGGTGTTCATTTTCTACCATAAATCTCCAGGCGATTGTGCTATAGAGTTGGTCAAACCCTCAAAAGATCCAGTTAGATTTGCAGTTTAAATTTTTTAAAATTGGGGAGGTTTGAACTTGCGTTTGTTTTGGATGACGTCATAAATTCGAAAGCCCGCTTGCTCCTGTGGGAACAATGGGTTGATGATGGTTCGACAGGAGCGTACATGAGTCTCTCGAGGATTTTCAAAAGGAACACACAGAACAGATATAGGACGACAGCTCTTGGGTTCCCCCAATGGCTTTTCTGACTTAGGGATCGCCACTACTAGTGCTCTTCTCCAGATCTTTGGAATTTTAAGCTGACGCATGCAGGAAGTGAGGAAATCGTAATCAAAAATTTGAGAGCCGACCCAGCGTGGAGTATAAACTCCGGGAAGGTGGAATACAATCTTGGAGACTTTTCTGGCTTCAGGCGCCTGAGGGCAGCAAGCTCCTCCAGCTTGAAGGGTTTGGAGATACTGTGACCCTCAGGTATTGGAATCTTCCATCGGTCGGACAGTTCCTTGTTGACGAGCCTGGTAGACTCGCGGCCCCCGGTCTTGTGTGCCCCGTTCTTCACGACTTGCGAGGCGATGGAATTTGCCGCGACGGGGCACTGGAGTGAGGAGCGTCCAAACCTGCCAGCAAGTTTGTTGATCCAGAGTGCGAGAAGTCGATGGAATTGACAGCTTCCTCCCATCGCTCCTGCTTCTTCCGTTGTAGCCGAGATAGTAGGGACGTAGCGGCTCTGTCAGAGTTATTCCCCACTGGTGCTCGGATGAAGGAGCGATAGAGGGTCTCACACTCTTTGTCCCAACATGACACATAGTTCTTGCGACGGCCACTTGGGATACATTGTTTGGCCGCGGATATCAGGCTCTCGCAAAAATCTTGGTATGCCTTCTCGATTTTTGATGTGTCCGGAGGTGGCTATCTCTCAGCAGATTTACCTTTAAGAAGGCAAATGCGCTTCCCATCGGCGTTGCGAAAGTTTTAACCTTTCACCTGACCGCTGTGGGCAAGAAAGTTGGGTCTTCGTGGCGTTATAAGGGAGTACCGATGTTGTGACCGCGGGATCTTTCCCAGAACACGTCCGTCCGGCAGTCGGCTGTCCTGGCCGCAACTCGCAAAGGCCAGGTCCGAATTGGTGCCGACGTTCCATCCGTGAGAGGAGACACTGGCTACTTGCTTTGGGTCATACAGCAGTCCAAGGTTGTTGGATGTTGCCAAGGAGTCCAGGCTCTCACCTTCAAGGGATATTTTGTTGTAACCCTAGTTGACATGTTGGCAGTTGAAGTAGCCAGCATACAGGTTGGGGTGTGGGAACGTCGGGATGGTCGCAGTTGTCAGTCGCGAGAGTGGATGTTTGCAAACGTTAATGATCTTATATCCTGCGACGTCTACGCACAACCACTTAGTCTCTGATTGTTCTGGAGACTGATCGACCAATGACCATTCCAAGCGCTCGTGGACAAACGTAGCAAGGCCATGGTTCCTGCTCAGAACTGACCCAGCTAGTGAGAAAATGGGAATCACTAGCTTCTCTGCAGTTGTGCAGTGGGTCTCCTGTAGTGCGATGGTGAATGCCTTGTTCTTATAGGCTAGCCAGAACCGGATTTAGATGGTGGGGGGCCTGAGGCCTAGGCGTGGTTGGAGACCCTGTGTGTGGATACAAAACGTTCAGGCAGGGGATGATCGATGATGTCACTAGTATTTCCACATATTATTAATGGTTATGACGAATTCTTGTGACGTCACATTTCTTAACTCAAGTGTAACAAAACTTTCTGATGCAACATGGTATTTGACAATGATTAGCGATTTGTGAAACTGTTGCAAAACCAGTTGCTAGAAGCATCGCATCTTCTTTTTTTAAATATTTGCTTGAAAGAAGCTTTGAAAATTTTTTGGAAAAACTATCTGGGCGATCCAACGTTTTCATCATCTCTAAACGCCAGTCCTCGCTCAGCAATAAATTTTACGACAGAAACCAAATGTTGCAGTCAGAGGCGATTTCCGATGTTGTTGGTGTTGATTGACCTGACTGGCTAGTTCTGTATCAATTCTTCATAGTGATTAATTACATCTGCGATTAAATGTAGTCGTGGCATCTATATGTTCCATTGAATGCTTGTGGCTCCTCAGGCGCTCAAGAGCGTGCTTCCATTCGAAGATTCCTTTTTTTGATAAGGAAATACGCGCATTCAGTCGTATCGGCGCACATCAGTTTACAAGTGAAACATTTTAACACAAGTTTGTGAAGGATAAAAAGAAAGCCAGCTTCTGTCAACTACTTCGCCATTGTGGTTCTGGCGACGAATAAAATTTGTGGTACATTTCCGTGACAGGTTTCAGTCTTTTCTGTGTTGTGAAACATCATGTTTCAAAAATTGCTTTTCATCAAAAATACTGAGAAACAAAATGCTTACAGCGTACAGGAGTCCAACAATCAACAAATACCAAGTAGGTATCAATAGGGTTTCGCCACGCAAACTGCCTGCACATTTTATTGTTGTTTTATTTCTTATTGCAAATAAAACTTAAGATATGAATGGCGCTGCAACTCTTCATTTTAACACATATTTTCAAAATAGTCTCAGCGATATTTTAGACCCTTAAAATCGCATATGTTTTGTTAGCAAAGTACAACTAAAGTTAACAATGCTCAACAATACATTTAGTTGCTTCTCAGAAGAGGAATATTTCGGACCAATCAGCATGAAAGTGAAAAAACGCGGTTTGGCATGAACCGGCTTAGAAAAATATTTATAACATGCAAAATTTCGTTTCAAAACTGTAGTTTGTCTGGTCTTCCTGAAAAATTCTCATTTTTAAGCTCATGCAAGCTGGAAACCAGTACCCCCGTAAAATAGGGGAAAAAGGAAATCTGTTTTTGTAGTTCTTTTTCACACAAATCCAACTGACAAGAAAACAATTTTCAAATGCCTTGGCACATGTGGTGACGTTTCTCTCTGCGTGAAAAAAGCGGAAGCTCCACTGTACCATCCTTTCGCAGTGTGTGTTGTGTTGGCTGCAGCTGTGAAACCACATAGTCGTTGCTCTCTTTTTGATCACCTGCTGCCTATTGCTCGTTTGCAACTTTCTACAAGTGTCCAGGGAGGTAAATAGTTGGTTTGGCCATGATTTTTGCAAACGCCAAGTGCGAAAACTGTCCGATGTACATGCATTGTTTTTTTCACACTCGCGTCTTGCCGTATAAAAGATTAATTTACCTTAATGAAACGCACAGCGTTGAATTATTTAACTCAATGCTTGCAAGTTAAGATTGTAACTGGCAATATCTTTCCATTTTACCTTTGCAAAAACACGCTATTTCGAGTTTCTACCTGAGAATGAGCTGTACAGGACATTTAGTGGGGTGAAAACTTATGCAGACTACTTTTTAGTCTCTATCCTTTTGCAAGCTCTCTCTGTGTACTCGGACATGTTTTTTTTTCAAATAAAGATGGCAGTAAGCAATTACTTGAAACAGCAACAGTGGGGATTCAAAAAAGCGTGGGATGATTTGGTATGATCTGTTCCCGCAAACTGCAGTGATAGCGTGATTCCAGTCAATGACTCGACTCGAGTCACGTTGAGAAACGATGGTGACTCGACTCGAGTCACGTTTTTCACCGAATGACTCGACTCGAGTCTCAAGCAATGACTCATGACTCGAGTCAGAGTCATCTTTACAAACTTTCCAAGCATCTGATTGACAAACCCAGTTCGTTTGCACACAAAAAATGAGCTTTTTTGCTTCAGTGATGATCGATTTTGGCGCAAATTTTCTATTTTGATTGTGTCGTCATAGCGGTGTGATGCAACACGGAGGTAGAGCTGAGACTTTGCTTTTCACTGAGGGGCCAGGGCCAGCAGGGCACAATACATCAAACACATGCTGTCGTTTTACGTAGTATTTGCATATTGTGATCACGGCAATCGACATATATTATCACATATATATTATAACATATATTATCATTGCTCTATCTAGACGAGAGTTTCCAACCTGTGGTACGCGTACCACTAGTGGTACGCGAATGTCTTACAGGTGGTACGCGAGTAACTTCCATTTTTGCACAAACACCTGGATTCATGGCTTCCTCGTTTACGTATCGGGCTTTCTTTCTAAAGAAATAACTTTTCCTTTAGCCTGCTATTCCTATTTCATCGTCATATTATGACTTTCAGTGCGCTGTTAGCAAATTTTAGTTTATTCAGAAGAACAATATATATTAAAATAACAACGCTCAGTGCGCTATTAGCAAACAGCGACTTTCAGTGCGCTGTTAGCGCTGTTGACAAAATATTAGCAGCGCATCGACCAACTGGTGCAATGTAAACAAAAATCTGATCAAATTCAGTTGTGGTTTTTGTTGTTATTTTAATATATATTGTTATTCTGAATAAATTAAGATTCGATCAAATTGGTTGTTCTGGAAGAAGTAATGCGCATTGACAATGCAGGGCGCCCACGTGATACGAGATCGTAGAATGGTTGGGAACCCCTGATCTAGATAGTGTAGTTCCAGTATGTGTCGAAGTCGTTTGTCAAAGCAGCAAACCTACTGCTTAAGAGTGCATTTTCTACGTAGATTTTGCCATAGCGAATTCGTTCATAATAGGCCTATTGGTAGTGTCTAATTCACATGGAATTTCATGCTCTGTACCCTTTAGAGCAGTGGTTCTTAAACTGGGTTCGATTGAACCATTAGGGTTCAACGGAGCTTTTCCAGGGGTTCGACGAAGGTCATCTGAAACATGTAACCATTTTTACTCTCTATTATTTTGGACAAAAATGGGTTCGACAAATACTTGGAAGACTACGTGAGGGTTCGGTGTGTTTGTAAAGTTTAAGAACCACTGCTTTAGAATCAGGCTATTCAGCTTGTTTTATCTGCTAGTGCCCAGTATTCATTCTACCATCTTATGTTCACATATATAAAATGTAGTGCCCCTTCTGAGACTTTGCCTTGGACATCTAACTTCTGATTAAACCCTTGCATATAAGAAAGAACAAACTTCAAACAAAGAACCACGGAGCCCCCAAAAGCGCGGGGCCTGTAGGAATTGCTACATTTGCTGCTATTGTTAATCCGGCACTGCAACCAACTCAAAGATTCAAACACAAATAAATAGTTTTGAAACTAATTCAACTTAACTTATGCTCTAACTTTGGGTCACAAGTCACAACATCATAACAATTGGAACTGCAGAGACGTCAGAACAATCACTGTCAACAGCAATGCAATGAGAAGCTCTGTAAGCTTAGCAATAGCGTGTAAGATATCAAAGGAAAGCATTAGCAGGTATACAACACAAAGGACTCATTATAACTGGACTACACATGAAAAATAATGGACTGTGCTAAATGTTATGAGGTATAAGTATTAGGGTAAAATGATGAGTCAAGAAAGGGGACTGGATCAATGAGAGTCAGACTAAGACTAATTTTGCAACTTTTGACATGATACATAAAAGAGCAGACTCATTTCGCAAGTAATAGTCAAGGCTCAACATTTAAACAAACACCATATAAAATCGCGACGGATTTGAGAAACTCCGCTAAACCAAACTTTTCAGTACCGCGACCTAGTGCTTTTTAACCTTTTCAATACAGCAATCTAGTGCTTCTTTAACCTTTTTCGGTTTCGTTCACCGCTGCCATCGATCGCTTCATTCCCATT
>JGI24021J15306_10006779_pt1 | contig 13870 bp, 9 predicted proteins | sample Ectturendosymbi1_FD_15306 | JGI IMG/M metagenome (IMG submission 15306) | reverse complement strand
CAGCCAGTAAGGCTGGGGGGGGGGCGATTTCTGTAATATTTGGCAGTCAAGTTTCATAACAGGACCGCTATACTGTAACAGAAATGAAGTATACTTCCAAACACTCCTGTGACAAAACAATGGACGACAAAATGACACCTTATACGCAAATGTTGTTTTTCGAATTGTACAAAATAATGGTGAACAAAGTTACTTTCGTAAGTTTTAGGGGGGGCAATCGCCCCAATCGCCCTCCTGGATCCGCCCTTGCATTTGAATAGTATTCATTTTATGTGAAAAGCGTCAAATGTCACTTAAAACAACTACACAATTCATTTTGGTCTAATAAAGACATGAAGAACGTGAAAATTTTTAACCTTCTTCAAAGAAAGTTTTTGGCCCAAAGTGCAACACAACTCAAACTATTTAACTAGACTACTGTGTAATGCACACAGTGCTAAGCAGAAACAAGTAAATTACATTGTTGGAGGTGGAACTGTAGCAACCAATATTCCCTCTAGAAGGTGCACGCGCTTTGGTTGTGAATGACACTGAAGGATTCACAAGACAGACCACAGTTCCAAGAATACCCTAGTCTTCATTTTAAGCACGCCCTCCGTCTTAAGTTTCGTTATCGCTTGGGTTCTGTATTAATTTGAAAAACTTGACTGGTATGCGTCAATACGTGAGCTTCCGAGATTGTCCCCTGGCTTTGAAAATGCTATTTTTGGGAAGTCCACCGCAACAACCGAAATAATTCGCGAAGAGTAAATTTATTATCAAAAAGGTAAATGCACCTCACCATTGCGCGTGGAAGCCTATTGGTTGAACCAGCTTTGTGAAGTTTCTTTTTGCTACCGGAAGAATTAATTTGTCTCCACCATAAAACTGTTCAGTCCAGTTATCGGTCATGCTAACTCGTTTCTGTATGTGGGCGAGGGCTTGATGATGGCAAATGCACATCTAAGTCATGGGTTTATGACTTGTGTTTTTTGGTTTGACTTCGGCAATCCTTACGTGCCTTGTGTAGGTGGCTATGGAGCCTTATTTCTCGTACGTCACTTGCAACTAGTAACTTAAATTGTTTTTGAATATTTTTTTAGGTTCGAGGCGGCATTTGATATACCACATCTCGGTGTTATTAGTATTAGAGCCAAAATCTGTGGCAACCTATTTTTGTGAGTTCATCTCTACCAAACATTGAGCTGCTTAACACTTGAAGATATCTATTTTCTACAGCCTTTGACTATTTTCCACGAATGCTCAGCGCACTACCACAGTAACGATAGCTGCAATTCTATCCATTTCACTTCAAGCTATTTCGTGAAAATTTAAAAATAGAAAGGAAAGTTTGTGCTGTCAATTGAAATATCAAAACTTGTTGAAAAACGCTCTTCTTGTAGGTTGTCAGGCGTAAAAAGCATGCGTGTTGTGCAACACCGTGTTATATGCGGTTGCTTTATAAAAACTGGCCTTATGACCTGCTGTGCTCAAAGTTACTGATGTTTTTATGAGGCTACGGATGCCTTCATCACGCAAAACGTTTAAATCGCAAGTTGGCGCTTGATACAAAGTCTCGCTATAAAACACATCACATATGTTGTCTTCTACGCTAAGATTTCTTTGCACAAATGTACTCAGAGTAACGAATCAAAAAAAACTCACCAGAAAAGAGCAGAAAAAGATAAAGCTCGTGAAATAAATGTACGCTATTTCCGAACCGCATTTTTGATTGCTTATACCGGATGCCTCGTCGCAATCAGCGGAAACACAAGCCAGCATGATGCTTTGCCAGGCCTCTCCTGTGGCAGCTCTGCGAAGAACCGAAATGCGTTAAATTACCTGTTCGTTCATAAAAACGCGTTTTACACTCATCCACTGGTAATTGCCAGTATTTGATTCTTCTAAATTAGTGGAATGGTAAATTTACGCATCTTTTGTGACAAAAAAACGAAATAAAAAATACAAACGCGTACCTGAACAGAAGCATCAGTGATTGAATGATGTGCCTGAAGTTATTATGATGATTGATTTCACTTTCCGGGTTTAGAGCAATGTTGCCAAACAATTGCATGCCAATGATCGCATAGATGAAAAACAGCATGACAATCAGGAGACATACGTAAGGAAGAGCCTAGGGGACAAAAATCACCGCATTAGAGCAAGGTCACAGCTATAATATAATTTAAATCTAATTTTAAATGCCTTGTTTTTCCACCAGTAAAATAACAAAACATAAGAAAGAACCGTTTAAGTAGCACACCAAATCTGCGCATAAATTAAACGCCAGCACAAAACTACATCAGCGCACCTGAATGCACAATATATTATACTTCAAGTAACGAATAACCACAAAAAATGGATGCAGCTCCGAAACTAGGCTGAACGTATCAGTCTAGAACCAACATTTACCGCTTTTTTGTCATATCTTAAAAATGCACTGTAACAATAATAATGAAAAGTCTAAGTAAAGTGCGCCAAAAACATGTCAAACTAGATTCTGTAGTATACAGAGCGCAAATGGAGAACTGCCTGGTTTGTGCAACAAGCAATCTTGACTCTCACCAAAAAAATGAATTAATCAAGTAAAGTAAAAACTGCTAGCCTACTTGCCTTGAAAAATTTGCGGTTAGAGTTATATAAACCAAAAATCTAAGGAGTCAAACATCGCCTTTTCAGGTATATTTAACTCAAACTTACCTTTATCGATTGCAAGAAAGTCCATAGAAGGATACGGATAGTTTCTCCTTGCCTCAAAAGTTTTATGAGACGTGCAGCGCGGAAGAGACGAAGAATGCTGAGATTGACGAAACCGGACTACAAAAATTAACCAAAGCAACGCCGTAATTAGTTTTTTTGTATATCACGTTTGTCGTGGCACTGAATGCATCTGCACGCAACGCAGCTCGCAAAATTGCATCACGGCTTATCGGAAGGTTAACAACGACCAGCAGTTACAAAGCCTCAAGCAAACGTTTAACTCTGCAAGGTGGCAACAGTTCATGGCTTAAGGTGCGTTAAAATGTGCACCGCGCAACACCTTCCGCAAGCTTTAACTGGGTTTCTTATCCTATCTTTAAAATCTAAGGTGCATGATGATATTAAGACACTAATGGGTTTTATTGATATGAAGTGAGTGTAAACAGAATGCATGACGTAGAAAAAGAAAAAGAATACGCGCAGTGCTAGTGTTCAGCTTCTTTCACATTTCGCTACAAAAATGTTGAAAAGCTCTCTGTAGTCAAGAACAAATTATTACGGTCAACGAATTCGTGAGTTATTAATGATAAGGACGTGCATTTAGAACAGGTGTGAGGAGCCTGCGGCCCGCGGGCCAAATGCGGCCCTCGTGATCATTTGATGTGCCTGCATCAGAATTTTTGTTACCCAAGTTAGAACATAACATCGTGTCAAAGAAACTCCACGACAAGCAAAAACATAGACAGTAAGTCTAGTGAAGTATCTCTCACTCCTTGACAGTTTTCTCTCCTTATTTTCCTTAGGAAGTTAAAGGTAGAATTTGAAAATAAAATTGATTAATTTTTGCGTCATGCGTCATGTGATAGTAAACATATAGGTTCCCTATCCCTGATTTAGAAGAAGCTGTTTCGTCTGCATTTTACGACGCTTTTTGTCGCTAAGTGATCAAGAAAAATCTTTTCACTCTGAATTAAATTTTTAAACTGAAGCTGGTCAGACCAGCTGTAGATGTAAGATAATGTATTGTTTGTTATTAGGGCGATGCTGCAAACCGAGAAAACTTTTCTCGCCTGGCTTGTTTCAAAAGGGAAATTAAGTTCTGGTCTAATAAAGCCGATGCTGTGTGCAGTTTTTGCAAGCAGCGGTTATAAGGAACGGATCTAAGATGGAAATTTTCCGACCAGATTTTTAATTCCGAGACAAGAGACGAACATGGCAATAAAAGATACTTGGCAAATATAGTAGCGAAACGCTTAGTATGTATGCATTACGTACACTTCGAAACAAACTGGATGAAGCACAGCATGCATTTTCTGTCGGTCTCACTTTTGATGACACACTTCGGAGTGGTTAAGCGCATGGATGGGACTTAAATCTTCATCAGATCGTTATACCACGAGAAACTTGACGCAAAAATCGAAAAATTGTTTTTTTTCATTTGTGGTGCTTCTAGCTAAGCTTGATTGAATTCAGCATAAATGACTGGTGGTTAAAAAACAGGAAAACGAGCAGGCTTATACATTTCAGTTCGTAGCTACTGACAACTCTAAAGATATATGAAAAAACAGAGTTATGACGGCAAAAATGACTTGCATAAAAGTTTAAGACTATGTTGCCCGTAACTCAACAGCTTGAGTTGACATCAATTCCTGCTATGCTGCTAAACTTGACCACTTAATCTTACTTACTCAAACAAAACGGAGAAACAATTGTTAACCCCAAGCAAATGCATAAGTTGCACATGGCAGTATTGCCGTACAACTTCAAGACTTAGTCCGCCAAACAACCAATCACCACAAGATACAACCCGTTCCACCAGCCTAGACAGCTAATGCGCACTCGGTCAAGAAGCCACAGACAACGAGTCGCGTATATCAATACTCACCGGATCATGCTACGGCGAAAAAATTGACGTCAGGTGACACAAAATGACGCCACGTAGACAGAAAATGATAAGCAACCAGTAATCCACGTGCGTGGCATCACACACGAAATAAGAGGAAGCATGAAAAAAAACAGTTGCAAGCATTTTAATGGAGTCTGATTTCGCACAAATTTAACGTTTCTCAGATGCTTTGAGACCAAAATACTTTTAGAAGACCACACAGACTTTATCAACTGGAAGGCAAGCGGTAAAACAAGGATCACACTTGGTGTGGACGACGAGTTACGGTCATACTATCTCACAGAAATTTACACCACTGTTTCATTTGAAAAGGAGTGGGAAGGCAAACGATCTAACGAAAGGAATATACAACGACGCGACTGTTGCATCCATTACTTACTTATCGGCCATAAGCGAATTGATGCTTTGAATTGCTCTCGGAACAACCCCACACAGTGCACAACGACAAACGTCATCAGGTTCAATCCACACAAAACCAGTAACACATGCATGAAGACGAAAGTTGAAATATAACTTTCAAGAAAGAGACACAAGACAGCTTCCGACATCGACACTTGTCATGCACAAAATTGCAATCGTGGGTGCAAACAGACAATTTATTTAATGCTGGAAGCTGGTACAACCAAAAAAACATAAAATTTGTGGCTCGTAACTTGTTATGCTCACGAAACGATAGCAGCAAAACAGTATTAGATAGTCACGCTTTGGTGAGCCTGCAAGATGTCGAGCAACTGCGAGTTGCGACGATTTTAAGGTATAAGATGACAGTATATTCATGAGAAGTGCAAACCATTTCTTTTCGTTACATGCTTGTCTTCAGTAACGCATTTTCAAGTGCTAATCAGTTTGGAATTGTAGTTAGGCTTGATCAAAAGCAGGCCAGCGACTTTATTGAGTGCATGGAGGATGAGCAGAAAGGTTTTTGAAGGCTAAGGTTTATGTACTGTACAATAACAAAATCATCCACAGGTGATCATATTCCAGTTACTTTACCCCCTAAACAACCTGGCTGATGTGGAAACCCCTAAAAAACGTTATCGCTCTGCCGTAATCAGGCATATTTTCGAGCGCAATTAAATGACTGGTGGCTGAAGGACCCAAGCGGCATTGCTTGAAATAAGCCTGTCAAAATCACACTGGGGCACTTGCGTTGACGACCACAAAAGGATTCCAATATTTCTCAGAGACGAACAAGGATTTTAACGTTTCGAGCAAGATGAAAGAGGGGCCAGAACTACACATTTTGACCGGCAACTGCTGCAGCCGGATTTAATGTGAGCCGCGCTAAGTGCAGATCCTTGTTTCGGGATCGTGTTCAAAACAGGCAAGCTGGATTTTTAGAGATTTGAGAAAAGTTTGTCCGAATTTTGATTGAGATCGACGTGCATCAAACTGATGGCTACTAGTAGGAAAAGCAAAGTGAAGTGAAAAGCACGGACAACCATAGTGTAATGAAACAAGCAGGAAACAGCTCGTTCAAACGGGATACGTTACCTCGGAGCTTGGGGTCATGTGCTGGGTGAGAAAAATATATTGAAAATGAAACAGGCAGGCACGCGCATAAATAACAGTCACAATAACCTTTATTTTCAAGTTAGCGTACTCGACATTCACTAAGCGCTGGAATCTTAGGCGAAAGTATTGCATCTCAGACTTAAAATCAATACTTTTTAACTTCTTAAATCCTATAGACACAACTGTACAAACAGCCCGTACTGACAGATAATTTCACGAACTGTTTTCTTTCACAATAATTGAGAAACGTGATATCATTTGGTTTGTTATATTTGACAGCGTTTATATCTGATTTGATCAAACCCTGGCTTGAGACTACGCCTGCAGACTATACAGTATAGGTTGGTTGGTATTTCAAAATTTTGTGTCAGGAATTTCTGAAATGAGTGTTTTACTAAAGAATACCATATCTCAACAACGCCGCAAGACTCTGTTCTAATTAAGTCTTTGAGTAAAATGGCTGCAATGGAGCTCGCTTTACTGGTTTGCAAGAAGCTGATTTGAACAATGAGTTCACATGGCACCATCAGTTCCGTACCCAGCTTGGGACACTAGGGCAGCGAAGAGTTTCTGAGATGGGCTCAAATTTTTTGAACTATAACACATTTTTCCGGGGGTAGAAAAATTTTTCAGGGGGCTAAGCCCCCCATGCGCCCCTAGTTACGGGCCTGGGCACCATACTGCAATTTCGTTTCAAAGTGCATGAGGCTTCATGTGACAAAGTCTTCAACAATTTTGCAACTCTGCATTGGTCTGTAGAAGCCCTGCTGGCGACAGTAAGCATTGATCGAAAATCAAGTAAAACTGGTGAAAGCGGTGCTCTACAAACGAGTAGTGAACCTAAGTAAACATGCCTAGCGCTTTGTGCGGCAGCTAAGCGTTTGATTACGAAAATCTAGGCTTAGTTTTGAAAACAAAAAACTTGTGTGTATTTTCCGTTTGTGGAAATGATAGCAACTTTAAAGGCATAAAACAGTTCGTTACCCGCATCAAGTATTTCGCGGCTATGTACAGCAAGCAATGAACCGGAGTGATATATCTTTTGAAGTAAAAAACTTCAACAATAAGCCTGTTCATTTCTGCGTTGATCGTCTTTTGCAATAGCATGCGCAGAACTGCGTGAGCTGAATTGTGAGAAATAGGCATACAGCCACTGCAATCGTGTTTCACATACTGCATTTTGATGCTCAGCTTGGCTTGGAACTTGTTTTAATAGATGTATGGCGCACAAAATGCTGGTGATAATCACATAGCAAATGGCGTTATTTTCGTTCATTTGCGTGTCGTGTGCTCGTACAATTCGCAGTGTTAGTAAAGCTTGAATACACATCCACACGTAATTGCCGCTGCACACTTCATGTATGTGCAGTTGGAAGCTCATATATTTCATAAGAAATATATGCTAGGTTGCTGTGCTCATTTACAACAACGGTCATTCGTCACTGGTTGTACGAGAACATACTCCGCAAGCGATACTTACGGCAATCAGAGTAATCAAGACGTCCGCGATGCTCCCGACAACTGTAATAAAGTCGAAGATGTTCCACGAGTCGCGGAAATAGTTCTGCAGACAAAAGCGCCAATTGTTTTATGAAATACCCAAAACAACAAGCAGTGAATTATAGTACTTCGCGGCGCAGGGTTGCAACGTAGCAGAGATGTAGTCGAGGCCTAAACTTTGAGACCGAGACCTGGTCAAAACTTTGAGACCGAGACTTCATCAAAAAATCCATGATCGAGACTTGAGAATTTGTGGAATATGCTGAAAATTTTCCAAAAAATTTTCAAAAAAATGTTTTTCACAACTTTGAAGGTGAAAATTTACAAATTTCTGGCATGTTTCCTACCTCCTTTGGTTGTTTCTTACCTGCAGATATAGCAGAGAAAAAATGTTGAATTACAGAAATTTTACCAAGCCTTATCGCTGCAGTATTCAAAGTCTCAAAGCAACTGGCTTGTGACCGAGACCTGAAACTTTCGAGACCGACACTCGCAAAAATGGGTCTCGAGACCGAGACAAAGTCTCGGGACTCCATCACTGCAACCCAGTCTTCAACACAACACAACCTTTTCGATCTGAGCATAGCTTTCGGAACATGATGATTGCGAGCATCGAGTACTGTAACCTTAAATCCTGCTTGAACCAGTTTGATCCGCCTGGTTGTTCTTTATTCTGATTTACTGAAATCCTCATGCAAAGGTATGACCCAAATTATTCAACTACGTTTCACAGCTAAGTGTACAATTAACCATGATTTCTAGAAGAAAACAGTCAACTAATTCAGCAAAAAATCCTTTTCGGCAAACTTCAAAGTCTCATTTGGGTCCCCAGAAGAAAAAATTTGCGCTCCACTATAAAACCTTTAAAATTTTATAAAAACTACTTCACTAAGAGATTTGAAGGAACAAAACCAGAATAGGTATTACACTGCAAGCTCATAAATACTCGGTAAAACCTCCTAGTGGCATATAAAAATACAACATTCACAACCTATTTTAGTGTCTTGCCCCAGCAGCCAGTTTTCTCTCCCTACTGTATGCCGCTGGTTTGTGAACCTAGATCTTTCTTCATATTTTTGCACTTAAGTTTGCGATTTCACTGGTAGTTCTATTGCTTTTGACCTAAATGAAAGTATCTATAATCTCATATGCACATGCTGAAGTTTCAAAACAAGTTTGCACTTTTCGGCCACCAGTGCTGACTAAATTAAGCATAAAGACCTTTGGTTATGGTAACCTATTCTACTCATTTTGTTTTTCTTACTGTATGTTCCCTTCCGACAATCAACCGAGGTTGGAATTTCTTTGCCAGATAACGGTCGTTTGTGAAGTTATACTTAAGACTCAGGAAAAAGCGACTGATGGACCAAGCGTATTTGCAGTCGTGCGAGTTCAAAAGGGTTTTAGTTTTGGAACCTGCAAAGTTGCTGAACATTCGCGGACCTCTAAGTTGAACATGCAGTTACCACGTCAATTGCAGGCTGAGTGTTGTTTGTCACCATGAACCTGTCACTTGCATTTGCTGTTAGAGAGCGCTCAGGACCAACAGTATCACTGCTTCCTTAAACATTTCACCGGAATGCACCTCCGAAAAAACGGGGTTGATTGTCAGAAAGAATTGAAGAGTTCGTATCAACCTACATTTTTCAGTATCATTTTTGCGTTACATCTTCAACAATGAATTTTCAAAATTTGCGGCTTGTGCAGAGCCTTGAAAGTTAGCTTTTAGCTTTATTGGACCAATATTGTTAGTTCCATGCTAACTCTGAAAAAACCTTCATTCCTTCACGTTCAAATATGCAGTATAGAATATTCTATCATCACCTATTGCACAAACGGTAAAGGACCAAAAACCTTTGATGAAATATGATACGGCAACGCAAAGCGAGTATAACAACAACAACAACGGATAAACAAACGTTTTCATGCACAACAATGACCAACAGTGCGTGGCACTCCGTGCAGCCGTATCGATTTTTGCTGAACTTTGGCAACTGCACATTTTTCTAAAACATTTACTTTGTTTTCTTGCTCTTTCGACAACTGTACACTCCACCTTTGAAAACCTGTTTCGGGAAAGTAAGAATCTCAAGAAGTGTGTTTGTGACAGTTCTGACAATTTCAGCACGGTAAACAACAGCTAAATGAAAAATCTAGAAGTACGTACTGCCACCTCAAATGTTTCTAAAACCAGGCCTGGCCTGATCAACAGCTACGAGTTATTTCCTTTGCTTGGAAACGGGGTTCGAAATGTTTTGAAAACTTTCTGAATTTGCGACAAGCGTTGATGGAAAAACAACAATCCAGCTCAAACTCGAACAAAAGCGAAAGCTCAAACCAAGGAAAAAATTAACGCCAACGTTTCCAGCCGCGGGGAGAAAATTACTATGATGATCAAAATCCACATAAAATAGCAGGTAGCCTACATCCGCGTTGCTATCAATAGATAATGTTTGACAGGTCGCAGCAAAACACCAACGTCGCAGCAAAAGTTGTTTTCTGGATTAACACCCAATATAAGTTCCCGGGAAGGGACGTCAGGGTTGCATGTGTTCAAACTTGTGTGTGATTAAACTTGACTGCGACCAATCCTGAATGGGACATTGAGAACACATTGTTAACAGTTTCACAAATAATTCTAGCAGTCAGGGACGTAACGAGGGGGTCAAGGGGGGCACAATTCCCCGGGCGCCGAATCACTATGGGCACCGAATGACTGCGGGGCCCTCGACCCCCCAAGTCCCAACAATGTCACAAGTCCTTTCATCAACACATTACATCTGCTTCCGAAACAGACCTCAGGTTCGAACATGGGGGCGCCGAACTTGTTTATTGCCCCGGGCGCCATCTGACGTCGTTACGCCCCTGCTTGCAGTAGCAACCTTATCTGGAGTAGGGCTTGGTGTTGACAGGAGTAGGAGCAAAAAATGTTCACCACAAAGTTCAAGAAGCTATGGTTTTGTGCCCCAGCTTCAGCCACTTTCCTGAATATTCGTGAAGCGAAGTAAACCATTGCAACGGAAGGTTGAGCTTTGTTACGTAAGCTAATGCTTCCAGATCAATCTGACGCTATCACGTGATGCTGGCAATGGATAACCAAACGATGTACAAGCAATCAAACCGAAAATAGACGTACTCTGGGTCGCAACGCAATCAGCTTCAAAACACATTCAAGCGTGAACAGTCCCGTGAACACCGTGTTAACTGTGTCCAAAATCGACTGATAACCGGGGTTCGATTTGTCTCTCCAGTAATCCTGCAAACATGTACAAGCATGCAATGACGTCACAAACACGCAATTCACGGTCAAATTACAACATAACATGTCATGCTGTGATCCGCAAAATAAGCGGTTTATCTTAAGAGTTAGACGGTCATCGCCAGCTAGCGATCGCAATAGCAGCCCACAACAAGTTTACAGACGCGAAAGTCGGTCAAAAATGCCGATACTTGCAACGTACTGACAACACTGTGCAGTTACAGGTGACAAAAGATTTGCCAGGCTTACGCGACGACGCGCATGCGCACATGAGCAAGGTATACTACCCATGGGTCGAAGGCGAACATTTTCAAGAAGCATTCGATGCTGAATAATGCCGTGAAGACGATGTTGAGAATGCGTAACGCACTTTCGTACTGCTCCGGCATGTCATAAAACTATATTGAAAGGCAATTAGTGTTTCGCACAAGCCTCATCGAATTAGAAAAAACTGAAGCTCTTACAAAGTTGGTGACGTAGCAGCACCAAGCGCAAAAGCTATTCCGTAAAAGCCTCTCTTATTTACACAAAATTATAAAAAGGTTACACTCATAAGTTTCGATTTCCTCTTCGCCAATCTCTAGATCAGGGTCTCCAAAATTTTTTGTCAGATGGCCACATAAGCTATTACACAACGGTTCGAGGGCCGAACATCTTACATAATGTCATCATTTCGGGATGCGTTACATTCTTCCAAATCAAAACATTTTTCGTATTAAAAAAAAATTATTGACAAAAGGTGTTTGCGGCCGGATGAAATGGATTCGTAGGTCGGATTTGGCTCGCGGGGCGCAGTTTGGAGGCCCCTGCTCTAGATAAGGGCTCTCCAAACTTTTTGTCCAAGGGTCACATAAGCCATATTACACAGTAGTCAGAGTGCCGGACATCTTGCGTAACGTCTTTGTTTCGGGATATGTTGCATTCTCCCGCATCAATAAGTTTTTCGTAGATTTATTATTTTTTCATTATTGACAAAATGTCTCCGCGGGTCGGATGAAATGACTTCGCGGGCCGCATTTTGCCCGCGGGTCGTAGTTTGGAGACCCTGCTCTAGATGGATACTGTACCGCAGCAGCGATAAACGTCTTTTGACGTTGAAAAGTACTTATTCAGATTGAGCTGGATCTTTGTAAACTGGTAACAAGCCCTAAACGAGATTTCCGATGCAACCGTTGCCAACTGTAACATTACGCGATTTTACATATTTGGATTCCACCACCACTAACAGTCCTGCGGCCCTGTATTGCCCTATTTCTCGTCTCGACCTGAAAATTCATTACGTTCATTGTCACATTTCGAGTACAGGTATTATAAATTATTCATGCTCACCCACGAACATTTGAATTCACACTTTTGTTCTACCAGGACAGCTACATTGTAAACCTATCGCAAAATTAAACGATCGCAATGTTGTGACTGCATCGGATTGCAAAGGAATAAAGTTGAAAAAAAAACTTTAATAATGTGGCACAATTTTATTTTAATGTTCACCATTGAACAGGATTATCGTAACGAGCAACGTCTCAGAGATCAGAAAACTTTGTAATATTTAGCGTTCATGATACGCGTTGCCATGGCGCAACACACCATTACGTGTCATAATTTTTTTACTTCTAGCAAAAGGTGAAAAAATTGCATGTGTTTTGCTAAAAACAAACTCCACTCAAAGCAAAGGGCTAATGAAGGGACAAAAATATCGAAGAAAAAAGTCATTGTAAAAATCGATTCCCCGCAAGGACACTATAAAAACGTTGCATTCACGTTTTAGTTTGTGTGGTCTTTGCTAAACTTCTTACATTCCGAGGCTAAAAGAAAAATCTAAGAAACTGACCGAATAACCCACATTTGACTATTTCACCTCGCAGATTACAGACAGATTAAATCACGCCAGTTTTCTCGAAAAGCAAATGAGTTGCAAAAAACAAAGCATTCAATACAAGTGACATGAATAGATTCTAAATATATCCATTGGAAGACAAATGTCACAGTACAAACCCTTAGCATGAGAACCACAGTGTTGAGAATAATGAGAGTCATGATAACCCATTCGAAGGCAGGAGAAACTACCATCTTCCACACCCGATATTGAAATGTTCCTTCTCGGTCAGGAATGAAACGCTTGAGCGGCTTTGATGTTATAGCGAAGTCGACGCAAGCTCTCTACGAAGAGATGTGGAGCAATTGAAAAAGTTAGCATCAAGACGTTGACGGTAAACTAATTGCTCAGGTAGTCAAGGTAATTGCTCAGCTAATCTCTCCTATTGTTTGCAGTTGCGGACCGTCTACTAAACTGTGTTTTGTCAACTATCTCTGACAGTTTTCTACAGACATTTTAGTTTCCATATGAAATAAAATATTAGTGACATCACGGCTCTCGGAACGCGTGAACCACTAAAGTGCAAATAGCTTTCAGTAAAGCGTAGTTTTCCAAAATTCGTGCGCTAAAATGCTTGAAGATGCATGTTACAATCGAAAAAGCATGCTACAACCGCATGCGTCTTCGAGTTCAGAAAGTTTATTTTGACACACGAAGAACTTTCTGTGAGCAGAGAAAGCATTTTGTTCACTTGTGTTGAGATGTTACTCCTACAATTTCCTAAAACAGTGGTTCCCAACCGGAGATCCACAGACAAATTTTTGGAGGTCCCTGACCTTTGTATGTATAAGATGAAAGCAAAATAGAGAAATACCAAGCTACCCGCCGTGGTGGTCTAGTTTGCAAAAGACAACGAATCAAGCGAAACTACAGAATCCAGGCTACAGGGCAACACAAGATCTGGCTCATGTGAACCACCACATGTTTAAAAAGGTATGCAAGTTGCAACTATCCCACCCTTAGCAACGCATTTTACCCACAATTCCATTCATTAGACAGTTCGATTGTTATTCAACAATGTCAATTTCTTACGTAACAAGTTCCATGAATCATGAATCATTCATGGTTTTTGGCTAGCAAAGCTGATGATAACCTTTTCTAGTGGAGACCACTTTAAAGCAGGGCTGCGGAGCTC
>JGI24021J15306_10006778_pt1 | contig 13870 bp, 10 predicted proteins | sample Ectturendosymbi1_FD_15306 | JGI IMG/M metagenome (IMG submission 15306) | reverse complement strand
CTCGATTTCTTTGTACAGCTCAAACACGAGTAAGCACTCGAACACGGGATAGCCACCTCATTTCTGTGTGGAAAAGAACATTGTGTTGATCCCCAACTTCGAACAGACGGTGATTCAAGGCTGGGCCTCTGATAAAGTTTACTGCACTCACAACAATCGAAATCACATTTTTTTTCGGGGCGTGTATCCCAGAAACAATTTGGTGCTTCTTACTCCTTGTTTTAGTGCTTCGTACCCCCAAGGGGTACGTGTACTCCCGGTTAAGAACCACTGGTCTAGCAGGAAAGAAACCATTGCCGCCCAACGACTCTTGTAGGCAAGTAGGTTCCCAGGCTAAGAAAGGCACGGTGGTCGTATACTTAGTTTATCTTTTAATTGTGGGATGACTCACGTTTTCACCTGATGCATAGGGCAACTGGGTCACGTCCATGAGTAGGAAACTCCTTGATGCCGCGTTGAATGAAGTTGTGACGGACTAAAGGAGCAAATTAGAAAGTATATTGGTTAATTTAGGCCAAGTTGTTTACGTAGCCCAAACAAACTGCCGAAGTGCTAAGCAGGTGAGACGCGGAGGTGTCTCATAGGCTGTGCAAGTACTAAGCACACACATAAATCTCGTTTACAACAAAACGTAACCATAACAACCTAAGACAACGGTGTGGTCGTCGTTGAACTTCAATAAATTGCTCGTTGGTGATGTCTTCTAACAGGCTTTCCACAAGATCAAAATTTCGTAGAAATTTTTACCTTATAAAAACAACTTACTTCGAAGAGTGCTTTCGGAAATACTGGTCGTTCCGCGGGCTAGTTTGTTATAACCGACTGCTGTTATGATCGAAACCCAAACAGGGATGGCGACTGGCGAGGGGTCAAAAAATGGGTTGCCCCGAGGCGATCCAAACCGGAGTTGCGCATTTTCAACATTACCACTGCTTGTCTCTGTCTGTAGACTAGGTACTTGCGAAAACAGCATGTTGCCTAAAGCAAATTAAAAAAACCCTGGTAGCTGATTTCTAAGATGGAGCGGACTATAGCAAAAAAGTTTGGGAACTGCTCAAAAAAGTTTAGGAAACTGCTGATCTAACCATTCTAGCTTAAGCGGTTGAAGTCTTTTTCAAATCCATGAGTATTTTAAATAACAAAATTGAGCCTCTCTTTTTTAAATCCATGTGTGTTCTCAAATAACAAAAACTAACAAAATTAAGTGGGGTAGTTTGTTGTAACTGACTGCTGTTATGAACTTTTAAATTTTATGCCACGGAAAATTCAGTGTTGCCTATTTTTGTTGATTCGTATTCGTTTGGCAGCAATGCATTACCGAACGTCAGTTGCTATTTCACCAATGCATTTTTTTCATGTTAAGGATGCCCGTAAAGCACGTGAAGATATTAAACGCGAGCAAGAGAAGGCCTACGAACAATCGCTTGCCGCCGACCGAGCTAAAGTAGGTTTTTATTAAATCTGTTGCTGGATTATTGACATTTTAAGCTCGGCAGTGAAGGCGTCAAGATTTATTAGTCGGTGTAATTTTAATTCGCCGCTAGTTACTGAGGATGTTTTTGTTATTGGCATTTCCATTTCGGTATAATCTGACATGCCATTGTTGACATACTTCTTTCTAAACGGATTGTTGGGACGTTTTCATATGTTAATGAGGTGGTGGCACTGAAGGAGCAAGAAAAGTGTTTTTTCATCACTCACCTCTGGGTATGAGTAGTGTTTTCATTTTTAGCTTAGTCTGTGGAGGACATTTCACTACAATGTGATGTTTTTTGATCGTGGTAATCTCGTTTCCTGTAGACGTTGCGTCAATTATTATGCAGGACATAGTTCGTGTCTAGATAGGATGGGTGTGCAAGTATGGGCACTTGTCCCACATGTCCAGGCTTGTTAAGTAGATATAATACGAATAGATAGGAATATGCTGCTCTGTTTGAAGAAGAGATGAGGATGTCTACTTTGTGGGAAAACATATATATATATTTTTTATACATTGTATTGGCCACTGTTGACTGAGAAAAGACTCCCTTCGAGAGATAATGGACATTGGCTATTTTCTAAACATTTTAAATCTTGACGTTCTGGAGAAGTTGTTCTGATCGTACTTTTCTAGATTGTTCAGTGATTTTACATGGTTTTTGTGTTTCAAAAGGATTTATCATTGGATTGTATGATTGTAGAGAACTGGGATTGATTGCGTAATTACTTTTCCATATAGTATGCTATATTATGCCACGCTGCCAGCTGTGTTAATAGTACTGATTCGCAACAATTACAGCAGAGTTATATCTCTACGAGTCGGTAGTGCAAGTAGAGGCGCTTCATGGTATCTGAACCACATAATCGTTGCCACTGCTATACAATCCTGGATTCACTGACATGACAAATAGCGGATTAACGTGCATACATCCGGCGTGCGTTACTTGCAGCCCTTGTAGCAGTCCCAACAAATGCAATCCTTTACAAATGTTGATTAGATCGACTGTCGCAGCTGAGCTTTGTTTTCTCGGACGTAACCGGGTTCCGCAAAAACGCGAAGTTCCGTTTCCTTCAGGCAGACTTGGTTTGACCACATATCGTTTGAGTAGTGTTGGAACCTGAGCATGTGTGTTTCGAATTTTGTTGACTAAGAAAATTCGGCGAATGTTCTGGAAGACCCAAGCCTAATTAATGAACCTTTACGATTCGACTGTTGTCGGTGAATTTGGGGTGAAGTGGTTGGTAGAGATAGACCGATATATCGGCCAGGCCGATATATCGTATTTTCGGGACCATAAGGCGCACCGGATTATAAGGCGCAGTATCAAAAATTGAATCCTTGCTTTTTTTTCATACATATGATGCACCGGATTATAAGGCGCATTAAATGAAGCAAAACTTGGATAAGTCCAACTGTATTCAACTCTTTCACAATAACTCCTGAGTGCCGAAGTCGCACGAGTGAATGGGTCGCCACTGGGAGTTTAATCTGTCATTACATACGAGGGGGTTTAATCTGTCACACACGTCTAATTCGCTAGACACGAATAGAATAAAATAAAAGTTAAGCGCGTGTTTGATTTGGTGTGCAGCAATGTAGTCTGGAGCCCCGCAAAGTAATATGATCTGTGGTACGTGTTAGCTTCTCTGGGACGTTGCTCATTGCAATTGTTGTTGGTTTATTACGCAACACGATGTCTGTTTACAAAAAAATCGTACCTAGCAATTAAGTAAACAGCACCATATACCACTGGTTCTAGATGACAAAGTACAACCAGACTCATACATTAGGCGCACCGCATTATAAGGCACACTTTCGATTTTTGAGAAAATTAAAGGATTTTAAGTGCGCCCTACGGTCCGAAAAATACGGTAATCAGCCGATATGTGGGTTTTGTCAATATATCGGTATCGGCCGAAATGACCGATTTTATCGGCCTCGGTAGGTGTTGACACAACGCTGTTACATCCCTCACACATGCAGACAACTTGCACAAGGAAGCACAACGAACCAAGTCAAGACAGTTATCTTACAGCAAGGCTAGCAGGTGCGGTTTCATAAACAAGCAGACAAGATGTAGCATGAAGTACGCGTCGGCCGTCGCAGTCGAAACAGAAGCATCATCATTAATCAGATAAATTAAAAATCATAGCAAAATATTGAAATTGCTACAATTTGAAAACTTTTAACTCATAAATCCTGATTTTTGAAGTTTTTGAGAAAAAGGTAAGGCATGCAATGCATATTTTTATTTATTTTTTATTAAATAAAAAACATAATACATTTGATAGCGAAGAACTTCCGGATTTTTTCCTGAAAAACTTCCGGGTTTTTTCCTGAAACGAGGGCTTCGGAAGCTAATTTATTTGCTCAGATAGCATCTTTCACCTCGTTCCACCAAGGTGTTACTTATCTGTCGCCACACCGACTCCTTTCTGTTCACAAACCTGAACAGCTCCTTCGAACTGTCGTAACTCCTCTTCTACGTCAGATGTGCATGAAGGAATCTATTGGAACAAGGACACAGTCTTCGAGGGTCTTTTTTTACATCCATTTCCACCAGAGCCTCCCACTTCATTTTGTAAGGTCATTTAGTCCTGTCCATTCGTATAAACAAAGTTCGTTTTTCCAGACCTAGTTGTAGATACAGCATGTGGTTATCCAGCAGCAGTTTTGCACACCTTTTCACAGGAACGGCGAACACTGATTGGAACAGGTCAGCTGAAACTATGCAGATATCACTCAGTGACCGTTGACCCAGGAATATATAGAAACTTTCTAGATATCCCTGCGTTGACCCAACGAATCTCTGCATCAGTTATCTTGTGGAAATGTCTGTGCTGGAAAAAATGCATTCATGATGCACAGTGCGTTGTTGCAGCACAGTTGCAGGAGAAACTTCCCATGATCGTTTAGGTTAGCATCACTGTGCTGACTTGTCACAACCCTTCATACACCATTGCCGTTTCCAAAGTGTGCATTAAGTTTCCCAGAAGGATCGTGGGTTCGTTTGCTTTCACCTTCCGCAAGACATCGCTAGTTTCCTCCACAAACACTGGATACTAACTTAAGTTTGGGTTGTGTTCCTGACAGAAACACAGGAAGCGATTTATTAACTTCAGTCTCATCATGCACATCCTTCCTCTTATTGGGATATATTCATCTGCGCAGCATGCCAGGTGAGGGCTTGGGTCTCCTCCGCCTGGGTAGACATTGTTGGCTCAACGCCGGAGTAGTTTTGACCCTTCGTCCAGCTCCAGAGTCTTGGATCCACGGCGCTTAGTCGAAAGGATGTCAACAACATCCAAGCAATACCGTTTGGTTTGCTCAACCAGGTCGTGGCCTTCCCCTTCCTGCAGCGGGGTTCCAGTTTCGGATCACCAGGTTATGGCAAGATTGCTGTTTGCGTGTGGTATCGAAGTACCCCAGAGTAGTGCTCTGCGCTGTTCCCATTTGCCTGGTTGCATAGTGGGTGCCTCTACTTATGGGTGGGTGGTGGAGAGATTGTCGCGTGACGGCCGGTGGGTAATGATATTGATCGTTTTGCGCGTTTCCTGGTAACCACTACCCCAATTGTACACCATTGGACAAACCATTCGCGCCATTTGCGCAACAACTTGCGGAAACAGGGGGTACTACGGAAAGGTATTGTTGCCGGCACTTTTGTGTAGCAGGCGCTATGCACGATATCTACTGCATGATCAAACAAGACATGCAGCAATCACTAGTACCTAAAAAAGGCGAGGCTATGTGTGTCGCGTTATCGCTTTTTTTGAAGGGGCAGGGCGGATGATATGTTGGTCAATTCTTCCTCATAAACCCCTCATGGGTGACATGTGAACTTATAATTTTTTGATCCGTCACGTTCTTGCTTCGGACACTTGGAATTCCGATAAATTGTTAAAAAATCGTGGTTAGCAAGTAGTGATATCTTCAATTATCTTCACCCCGTGAATGAACATATAAAAATCCAACCCACGCGTTGGGTTGTTGCACCGCCACACCTGATTTAGATGTTCAGAGAGCAATGGACCATTTTACCGCATTCTGTTAGTTGTATTGGTAAGAGCGCAATGCTTCAATTTAGCTTATCAACTATGCGCGCACATTATGTCGGTTTTACTTTTTCCATGTTGCCCATGTGAATAGATCGTCGCAAACATTTTAACAGTTTCGCATCAGCGAAAACCACCACTCGACACACTTGGACGTTAAATACTGTTTATTTTGATTGCAACTAACCTCGGTTCCTATTATTGCGTATCCGTGGTGCAAATTAAGTTGTAAACCTTCGTTGAAAAGATAGGAAAGTTTTTAAGAGCGGGTGAGTTACTAATAATATTGTTTGAGAGACAGCACTTGTGGTCGGCTATGTTGGTTCGTAAGTTTCATGATGGATTCACAAAACATCCGCAAATTACACCGTGTTACTGTAATGTTGTCCGGCTCTGCTTAAGTGGCTGGAAGCTGCTTCCATCTCGACTGACACGATACGTCATGCCTGAGTACACAGTTGAATCGTAGTGTTCATTGTTAATGACCATCGTTGCAGAGACTTGCTGAACAGGAAAAGCAGGAACGAAAGGACGAGGAAGAGCGACTGAAGAAGGCCGCTGAAGAGAAACTGCAGGAAGAGATCGAGAGGCTTAAATCTCTTGTCCCACCAGAGCCTGACAAGCAGTGTGGAAAACCTGTAAGCTGACCATTTTGGATCTGAAATACACAATTGTGACGTGTTCACCTCGTGCGATTGTTATGCCATAAGTTAAGTTGGCTTGCAAGCATTTTGCAAAACGTTACACGGCTAGACGTGATTTTTTACAAACACTCGTCCTATGAAGACATGACAAAAATCTTCAAAGTTTTTTGCCTCGTTTTGAACAGCTGTTTTCACTGTAAATAATGTTTCTGAAGAATTTTGAAGTCTTTTGTCTGTACGATTATTAAACAATGGCTTACGCGATGTACACCGCACCTTGTGTAGCAGATATGGAAAACGCACGTTTTAGGAGAAGCAAAAATAAATGAAGTTTATGGTATGTATGGTTAATACTGTGAAATTCATCGTCCACGATTTCCAGTATCGAAGACTGTTTCAAAAACTAAACGTGCACCAAGACTGTTTCTCAACGCATATCAGACAGTCAGCTGTTTCCATTCTCGCTGGTCATGAAGGTTGTGTTTGGACAGTTTAGTAGAAGCGGTTACGTGATGATGTTCAACGTTTATCAACGGAGCTTTTTCTAAGTCATATTGACATGTCGTCATGTTAACACTGTTTTCAGTTATCATGCTAACGATGGGAAGGACGCATGAAGCCGTCGTAGCTTTAACCTTGTTCGGAAAAAAAAACTGGATACAAAATATGCATACCTCACGTTGTAGTTTCAGACCTGTTCTTAAAGAGATCATTTGCGTGTTGTAGTTTGGTACCTACAGTCACTGTATATCCATGGGTTTTTTAAATTACAACTACTTAAGGAAAACTACAGAGAAACTTATTTCTTCGCTATATTTCCGAAAGTTATAAATTTGCAAATGGTTCAGATCTTCATCTCTTCTTGAGCTGACGATATAATGAATCGTCTGGTAGCATAGATTTGCGAATTTTGACATTCAGAACCTCAAAGTTGTTTTAAGCCTTAAGTTTAAAGAGTGTAATAACCGCCAACATGCATGCGTGCAAATGAGCATTATCTTGCATATCCCCTTACTTTGAATCTCGCTTACCGGTCTGTCTTAATATTTGAAGATTACTTGACACGCTAAGCATTGTTTATCGGTATTTCAATTCTGACTGTGGCGATAGCGATTATATTGTCTATTCCGAGAAAAAGATTGCTATTAGTTCTGGAACTTCAGGAAAATGAAGGAAAATTTGGCAAAGTTTCTCATAGAAATGTTAATCTTTGAAAAAAAAACGATAAAATTTCTGTAAAAATGTTTGGAAATTTAGAAAGTATCAGCTATTTCGTGAAGACTCCTTGGCTGTAACTATGAAGATTCCAGTGAATCTCGAGGGCAGTATAATTGTGGGGAAGACCACTTTCAACAAAACAGTTTTCTGCTTTCCAAGAAATTCTTCCAAACCTTGTTACCATTGAAGAAAGTTATGCTTCTTTGAGTCTTTCACCAACTTGAGCTGAAGGTAGAAAATCACCTTTTGTACTAATTTGTAATCGGTAAGTTACACTGTGTAAGGTTGAAAGACTCGCTCAGGCAAGCATGAGCGACTTGACAGTAACAAAAAATGAAAGAATTTTGTTTTTTGAAGTCCATACGCCCCTGAAAAAGCCCAGTGTGTTTCATTCCAGCCGGCTTCCAATGGGACATATTGTGTCAAGCTCCAGCTCGTTACTACGCAATTTGTCATAAACCGCAGACGCTTTTCTGAACTAGTTTCCTGAGCTTGTCGATATCCATTCTATTAATTGCTTTTTCTGGCCGCAATTTATATGTTTTTTTTATCAGATAAGTCGGGTGCGGTTTCGAACTCCGGATGGCAGCGCAATTCAGAGATCATTTTTAGCATCGGACTCGCTGCAGGTTCTCATCAATTACGTTGGGTCGATTGGTTTTCCAGCGAGCAAATTCAGAATTCTCAAATCTTGGCCAAAAGTTGACGTGAGTTTGGTGAAAAGTGGTTTTCTTTGTTAAGAAAATTCCGAGCAACGTTTTATTTACCTACGTTATTCAGTTAAATGGGAAAGCTATGAATTTAAAGCCATTTGAAGTCAACCACCTTATTTGGTATTTCGTTTTTTTTATTTGCGGTGCCATTTCCCACCGTACTTCTGTAACATTGTTGTTCCTAACGTGGCGTTATCGCTTCTGAGGGAGTGATTTTGTAGCCCAAGAGGCGATTTTGCATTTTTGTAAAAGTTTAGGACGAATGTAGCAATGTGGGATCGATTTTGCAAGAGCAAAAACTACAAAAAATTTGATGCTGTACTGCGAAAACCACTGACTGTGCGCATCGCCACTCACCAAACAATTCTATCTACAGTATATCAGTGGCGGATCCAGACCAGGCGTTTGGTGAGGGCAGCCATGTAGGGGGCACCAAAAAGTCTTCACTTGTTTAAATACCCCAGATACTCTGTGACAATCGTAGGGCATCACACAAAAGCGGTTACCATTTATAGGCCGGGAAAGTAGCTATTTTTGTTGGTCGAACTACGCGATCTCCCAGGGAATCATCAGTTTAGGAGCGCCTTATATCGTTAAAAAATCACAAAACTTTTGAGGCGGGTTCAAAATGATGTGCCCCATTTTTCACGAGCTACACAGTAACTAAGAACACTGTTGGTGTCCCAAACGATCTCTTATATCTACAAAAAGTATTTTAGAAGATATACTCTAAAGGCATGCTGCGCATTAGTGTTTCACACCGTTCTGGTTTTCCCCAGATCAGAAAAAAACAATGTCTGAAACGTATTCCCAACCTGGTTATAAGTAGAACGGTTCTTCTTACACTAACAAGTAACAACTCAAGACCCACGATAGGGGTGGAGTAAATAGGTAAATGGCGATCACGTTTCCAAACAAAGCTTGTGCAGTTACATATACGTGGAAAGTATGTTTATTGTTGGAGCGACAATGCAAAAATAAAAAAATTAATGAAAGGCATTTGCTGTGATATTACTCCCACTTTTGGCAGATCTGCTGGCTACAGTGAAAAAGTCTCATAATCGCATTATAGATTCACATTTGGTCTAAAGGCACGTCGCCCCTAAATACATTTAACGCCAATAGCAAAGATATAATTTCAATCAAGTGATTCAATACGGTTTCACATGTTTGAACATTGGACTGCTGATGTGAAGAAAAAACATCAATCCCACTAGTCCAGGTTTATAAAAAAAAAAAGTTGTGACACTGTTCAACAGAAACAAGACACCGACAGACCATTGTCTAATAATTTGCATTAAATACATCATCCAAGCCTTTTTGCGTGTGGTATGTCCGTCTATAAACATATTTCTCTGTTTTTCAGCCTACACCACCACAAAATTTTTCAACCTAAAAATTTAAACTTTATCGATCTATTGTCTAGCTGTTGTAATTCAAGCGAGCTAAATACCAAAAAAGCTGAATATTGACTTCGGACTTTACAGATCACATACAGTTCGCCGTCTTTGACTAACTCTATGTCACAGCGTAAATGTTCACTGCAACAGAAAAAACTGTGATATACATTAAAAGCCAGCCCAGCGGAGATAACACAGTTACTGTTCCAAAGCAAACTGGGAAAGTACACGATTTTCCCGGTGGTCGTGTACCACATAGCTCATCAGTTTTGACAGGAAATTAGTTACGTTCAACAGTTCCTTTAAATTCCAGTTGCATGACCTGAATAAGGCGACGCTTATCACTACAAAATGTTTCCAATACATGGCCAGTGGTCGGCAGAAGCTGCCTGTGAGTTTTCAGCTAAAGTAGAGACTCCATGCGGTCTTCAGTCATTGTTGCTCTAGCGTTGCTAATAGTCCGCTCCATCTTAGAAATCAGACGCTCGACTTCCATAGTTGTAACTGGTAGCTTTGCCCGAATGCGAAATATCGTTTTCAGATTTACCAGAGAAATGCTTGTCACTTCGTAAGCTTTAGCACCCGTTCTTATATCTTTCGCTGCTTCATCGTTCATCCATCGAACAAATACGCAGACTGTAAATTTAGATGCAATCGAACTTCTGATACAAAAACAAAACAGAAAATGATGAACCAGTAAACTCTAAATACTATTTCGTGTACGTTTGTACGTGGAACTTTTTAAAATAAAACGTTTTTTTGGAACTGGTGTTACTACAAGATGTGTCTTATCTTTCCCTCCAATGCCGAATTTCTGCCCTCACTATGGTTTCGTCATCAAGAAACTCGTCATAATTTTTGAGGGCTAACCAAAGGCTGTGCCATTGCGAACCTTCACTGGGAAAAAATGTTTGAATCAGGTGAGCGGTCTTCAGTGCCAGACGTTGATCCTTGTCAAATCGCGAAGTAAGATCTTTGCGCTGAAGAGCTGGAGCAGAGATATATTTTCGAAAGTATTCTTCAGGAGAGCGTTCCGTGTCACCCGGATTGCTTCTGTACACGGAACGGACTTGACAGCCTCGGTAACATCCAACGATTTTGCGAGAGTCAAGGCCCGTCCATATATTTCACGAAGTGTTGTTTCAACATTTGCTCTTTCTCTAATAGACAGTCAAATAACCATCTGAACTTCTTCTAATGCTGCATTCAGATCTTTTCCTCTGGTCTGCAAGCTCCTACTCAAAACAATGAAATGACTAGAAATGCTGGACATGATTTCCAACGAAAACAAAAATTCGAAGTGCGTCAAAGTGTTGTTGAGGTAGCAATAAGCAGTGGATTTGACTTCTTGCTTTTTCCATGTCTGCATATTTTCCAGAGTGTCCAAAATGAACGGCAGAAGCTGACTGAAGGTGTCGCTCGACAAATCGTGTGTTGCGCAGTTTCACCAGTTTTTCTTGACAAAGCTTAGGAGCTCTGTATAAACGTCACCAAAGCTTCATATTTTTTTTGGACTGCGGTGAAAAAAGCTGATAACTTCACCGACAATTTCACAGAATGACTTAAGAGGAACTATGTCGATTGTTTTTGAAGCAGACAAATTTAAGCAATGATGATAATCGACCAATGGAGCTACTTTTTAATGAATGTTGCAATACCAACTTCTTCCGACGCCATAGCAGCTGCACCATCGTACGCCTGCCGTATACGATTTCTAATGTTGATGCTGGACTTTTCAAGCACTTACGATTACTTGATTCCAGTCAGATGGATTTCATCTATGTCACTTTCACGTTCTTTCACAGATGTGGTTTCTGTTTTTATTGCCTTTTTGTAGTCCACGACAGCTATGGATAGGCTTCTTCGGAGAATCTTAAGTTTCTCCGAGTTCGTCTTGTTCGTTGTTTCGTCGGCAATTACGGAGAAGAATTTGCGCTGATTGACCATGCTTGCAATTGTTTCTTTTATCAAGCTCGCTGAACATTTCAGTGAAGTATTCTAAATAGTCTATGATGTGTAACGAGCGTTCTTTGGACATGCAGCTAGATACTGCTGAAGGGCATCACCGCTGCTCGCAGCTGTGTGACGAAGAATTGCGCGGTAGTTGCCATCTTTAATATCTGTTACGCTTGTGCCAGGGTGAGACTGACTTGTGTCAAGCAAAACTCCACCATCACGATGGCCTCGCAGCGGAAGCTGTGTAACGCACGCAAATGGAGTACATTAATTATGGCTTTGATGCGTTGAGGTTTCTCTGGGTAAACTCCCGTTGACCTTTGTTTATGAGAGAAACAACGTCTGTACCACGCTCAACACTCTCTGTGCGTTTTAGATATTCTTCCATTCTTTCCAAATTCGTGATATGAAATGTTTTTAACTTTGTGCTTGCTGATGCAAACGTCTTTGCCAAACAAATTTTTGAAATTCACGAGTGCTTTGCTCACAAGAACCCCCGTCTCTTGACTCCCTGCTTTTCTACCAACAAAATCCGAAAATTTAATTAGTTAGAGCGCACCGGTTTTTTGGTCAACTTGTGCTACGCCTACGTTTCTGCCATCGTTCAGCTGGTTGTCTTGGTTGTTCACAGTTGTCACACCTTGGCTGTTACTTTCTTGACTTGGTACACTGAAAAAACATAACCTGTTTCCTGCGACTTCTCTAAAGTATTGCTTGCGTCTGCAATACCGTCTGGCTTTTTATCTTAGGCTGTTTTCCGGAACAGCCTCTTTCTGTAACATAAGTACACGGTGGCGAGTCGATCTTCACCTGCAGCATACGCACAGTATTACTGCGCCCTTTAGCACTAGCTTGGAGAAAACGTGTTTTTATTTGACGATTTCTAAAACCTGACAGCTTAACTTTTTTTTACTTAATCCATCCTGCAACATACAGTAGATATTTTGAATTTTCATTCCTTAAATGTATTCACCACTCACCGTCAGCAAATGTATGATATTGCAGCACGAGTGGATCCAGCCAGTAAGTTTAGGGGGGGCGATTTCAGTACTATTTGGCAGTCAAGTTTCATTACGGGTTCACTACTGTAAGAGAGATTAAGTATACTTCACAACACTGCTGTGAAAAAACAGTGGACTGCAAAATGGCCTTATATCGCGAATGCTCTTTTCCGAATTATACAAAATCATGGTGAAAAAGTTACTTATGTAGGTTTTAGAGGGGCGATCGCCCTCTGGATCCGCCCCTGCATTGCAACTCCAGACCATCTGCGAATTGCCGATGAACCTAGGTCAACGCTTCTATTCAGGCCCGTTCGCCAGGTGGCCTGAGCCTCCCAAATTCACACTCAATACTTCCGAACCAAAGCTCTAGTCTCCCCGATAAAGTCATGTTCCAACCCCCTAAAATATATTTTGCCCCCATCCTTAAAACCTGGCTACGGGCTGACCATAGACCAGTGAGAAAGGTCAAACTTGCACCAGAGGATTGTTTTTCTGCTCATATTTATGTGATTCAAGCGGAATGACCTAATCAATAAGCTACGCAAAACTAGGATATAAATCTACTGCGGACTCAGGGACTGCGTTGGCAACACAGCTGAAGCCCGCTTTTCGCTATCAGACTTGCACAACCCTGCGTCAGTTAAGAGTTATCCATGTTGCATTACATCTCTGTGCGCAAAGCGGTGCACCAACTCACAGCCAACACGCATGGTGATGTCAACCTATGCGAAGAAGTAAGCAACACAGAGATGACGCAAGCCATACATAACATGAAGTGTGATAAAGCACCTGGACCAGACAACGTTCACCCAGAATTTATCAAGAACCTGGGAACCTCCGGCTTGAAGTGGCTAGCAACTTTCTTTTCCACCTTCATGCGCCTCAACTTCCAAAAATATGGAGAAGAGCCAACATCATAGCAATCCTGAAGCCTGGCAAGGGCGCTAAAGTGCCCAAGAGCTACCGGCCGATTTCCCTGCTATGTGCCCATTTGAAATCCTGGAACGAGTGATTCTCAGTCGCATTACGCTTTTCGTTGAAAAATGCCTACCGGACTTTCAGGCTGGTTTTCGCGCTGGAAGGTCAACCATCAACCAAGTACTGCAACTGCGTTCGATCATAGAGGACGGCTCCCAACTTAAACAGAAAACTGCTCTTGCACTCGTTGATTTGACAGCTGCCTATGACACGGTATGGCACCAAGGCCTGCGCGTGAAACTGCTTCGTATCATACCTGATAAACATCTGGCAGCCTTCATCGTGGAGACTCTAAGCAACCGCAGATTTGTCCTCCGAACGAGCGACGGACAAGAAAGTCGCGCACGACGCTTAAAGAATGGAGTCCCCCAGGGGTCAATTCTTGCTCCTTGTCTTTTCAACATCTATATCAGCGATATCCC
>JGI24021J15306_10006775_pt1 | contig 13874 bp, 6 predicted proteins | sample Ectturendosymbi1_FD_15306 | JGI IMG/M metagenome (IMG submission 15306) | reverse complement strand
GAAAGTTATTGAAAAGTGTGTGAGGTTACATTGGTCTTACTGAATTGTTTGCGCCGGATAAAGTGCATTTGTGCAAGAACAATGAATAATACCATTTCTGTATACCATTTTGTTTTATTTATTTATTTTACGATCAAATTGGAAGGTATTGTCCACTGCTAGCCTTCCGCTGGGGCACCTGTCTGGATAACCTCTGTGTTTTTTCGGTGACCCGGCGTTCGTTCGTTGTCTTGAAGAGTACAGTTGGCGCAATGAACTCAGCAAACATAGGTTTCCCAAACTGAAAAATTTCACACAAAAAATGCACTCAGTGTTTGGAAACACATACGTCTGTGAGATTACGTCTTCTGGAATGAAGCATGTCAAATCTAAAAGCAAAAATAGAATGGCAAACGAAACACTGGACCATAGTCTCCGACTTGCCACCACTAACGTTGGTATTGATAAAGAAAGGACAGTGTCAGATAAGGATCGACCACAGGCATCCCATGATACATATTAATAATAAATTACTATTTGGTATTGTGTAACAATTTCAATGGTGCACTCACTTACCTTCCCTTTTGTAGTTTTAAATGATGTGAATTTGTTGTTTTATACATCATTTTATTGGAAGTGGCCGCGAGTTGTCACATTTTCGTAAAATGGCCCGTAGGTCAAAGTAGTTGGACTACGATGACCTAGCACATGGGCAGGACTAAAAATTTGAGGGGCGACTCTGCTTAACCAATGAATATTCTTTATTTCCCACGCTATTCCAATCTTCCTAAGCTACTTTAAGTTTTCCACTGCGCATGACATCCAACAAATGAAATTTAGTTTTCTTGGCAGTGAAAGAACGTATTTCTAACCGCAAAATATGCAGTTTGACGCCGGTTTCACTCCTCGAATAAGGGCACGAGGTACGTTTGCGTTTGGGCTTCTCCCCATAACACGTTTCTAGCGTAAAATAGCCTAGCATAAAATATATTGTGACATACCTCAGTTTCCAGGCTACAAGGATGTTGGCGAATTGTGACTGAAGCTGAGGCGGAAACGTCGTTTCAAGCGGTTACGGTTGTAGATGTATAGAGTATCGTTCAGTTATTTAATTTAGATTGAAATTGAAATTCGCCCTGCTGGTGAAAAAAATTGCTTCCTGTGATGAAATGTACATTACTTTGACAAGCCCATTGCAAACGCAGTTATGTACTGACATTTGTTATGCAGCTGCTAGAACTGGTGTAGAGTGCAATTGTGCATATGGCCAACATTGTCCGCAATGTTCAGAGTCGGCTGAAGAGCAGAAAAGTACTTGGTGTTGGTGAAAACGCCGATGGAGACATACCAAGGTCAAAAGTAAGAAGTACCTACTGTAGTGAATTGCAAGCTGTTTCTGCGAAAAAACTTCTTTCAAAAAGAGAACGATTTAAGAAAGGCATGTACAACATTTACGAAGGTTTGAGCTCTGTGTGCTTAAAGTGATAGACGCGTACGATTGTGATGTAACGGACATGAACCTTTACGTTAACCTTATTTTTTGTAGTGGGGTAATCATTTTATGCGAAGGTGATATTTAAAATATCTGCATCTACATTTTTCAGACAATTTTTTCAAAGTGGAGCCAAGCGCATAGCCAGAAAAAAATATTGGGGGCTAGAATTGTGAAATCTAATAAATGATTGTTCGTGATAATTTTTCCTTAACGGTTTAATAATTGTCGTCCAAAATTTAGGGCCACGCCTTCCACCCCCCCTGGCTACGCCTCTGAATGTAGCTGCTTTGTTTTTAACTCTGGATCAAATCCGGTTATTTAAATGACAATGGAATTATTTTTGTGAGTCCCAGCTTTTTAACATGATTATCTTTCTTGAGAACGAAATACTTGTGTTCGATACGCATGGAGGCATTGTTCGTTTAACGTCTAAAAGCAGGGTTGCGGAGCCGGAGTCGGAGGTTTTTGGGTGGAGTCGGAGTCGGATTCCTAACAACACTGGGAGTCGGAGTCGGATTTTTTTGTCCGACTCCGATTCCGGATGTCCAATTGAATCATTTTTTACACCACACTCGTAAATTGGGAATTCCTGTTGAAATGGTACAATTTCTTTTGAAACTTTTGTTGAAACAGAGATTTCTTGCTGTGCACAACGATTTCCATTGATTTTAACTGTCAAATTTTATTCCGTTTATGTTAAGGAGTCGGAGTTGGAAATTTTGGAAAGGTCGGAGTCGGTTGTTTTACCTTTGACTCCGCAACCCTGCCAAAAAGCATTGACTAGTGGCGGATTCATGGGGAACATTCATTGCAATTTCTCCCAAAAATGACCAATGTACTCTTCTGAAGTGGTGCGCCCCTATTATCCAGTTGTGCCCTTTTTCGCTTTTAAGAACAACACACGACAATAGGAGACGCGTTTTCGAAGTTTCAAGGGCACACCTGTTAACAAGGCAACGCTGACGTTGTTTGGCATGTGTTGATTGGGGAAAAAACGAATTAATTTTTTTGTTGTTCTTCAGTTTTCCTTTGTAGAAATTTTTATCTTTACGATTATATAACTAATTGCATCATTACAAAACTGTCAAAAACCGTTCAGATATGATAATCTATTGGACGCCACCTGTTTTGTCTGGTCTAAAACGACAAGCTCGAATCTGCCAATATTGCTTCAACTTGTCAGTACAAAAAATGTATAAGCAATGTACGTCTCACTTTTTCGGACCTACCTTACGATCTTGGTGTAGTTCTTCACTGATCTTAATGCACAGAACAGTTCTGTTGAATAATAAGAGGAAAGCAAGGATTTGCCAAGCAACAGGTTTTCTTGCACCCACATGCTGTGTTCCAGCAAAGCAATACTTATCGCAAACCAATAGCTCCCATTGGCAGGTTGTTGTACCCTACAGTTATAATGGTGCTGAAAATGGTAGCAATGTGAAGGAGTTCTCTCGTAGCAATCCATTCGTGAATTTATTATCATTTCACTATAAATGCCATAAAGCAAGGCGGTCAGTACAGTGAGCAAAAACCAAAACCTTTGAATTTGCTTGTTCAAAGTTGAATTTACGAGCAAAGAACGCTTCATGTTATGATGATGTCTTGTCTGCTTGGTTTCATTTTTAGTGGCAATGCGAATTGTGTCACAGGGCTATACCATGCATGACGATATGGCGACAGATTCTACACTTTCAATTGTCGGAAAAAAGATAAAAATAATGCACTAAATTATTCAGAAAGTACATCGTTCGGAGCTGTTAAAACCCTTTTGGCGCCAAGTACGATACATTTAAAAACATTTGTGTTTTTTGAGTGGAGATCCAGCGTAGTTTCTGAAATGCACTTCACATTTTTCTCGTGAAAAGTGCTATGCAAAACTCTGGGCATGTACGACACGTTTTACAACGTTAAAGTACGGTTGTGTAACATGGCACGAGACTGGGACGGTTTCTTCTCTTCTTTATTCTCACTTGAAGAGACGTTTTTGCGGCGTAATCCTTTTCACGCTGATGCCACGCCCAGTGATTTTTCACTAGATCCAGTGATTTTTAGACTATAGTCTGGTGATCNAATGATTTTTCACTGCAATCTAGTGATTGTTTGCAAAGTATGTGTTTGAAGNACATCGGTTGTCGCTTTTCAAACTTTTCAACTTTCCAGCCCTTTTTCAATCCGCAAAGAATTATGTGAATTGCTGTTTGAAGATTTTTACCAACAGAACGAACAAGTGCCTAATTGAGTTCTCATTGTTTTCACTTCCGTTCTATTTTAAGTTTATTGCTGCATTTATTGGCTATGACGGTGTTTTCGTTTTTTGCAGGAACACTGCGGTGGAAATAATTATTTGAATTTTAAGTTGATTGCTCTAAAATACTCCGTGAGTGGTGTCGTTTTCAGCTCTTGAGAAAAGCCTAGAGTGTTGATACGAGATTTTCTAGGCTTCAGCACGATCTATTTTAACAAGCTTGCAAATGATGTAAAGGTTTTTAAGCAATAAAGTACACGACTAAAACATTTCAAGTAGAACTGCGAATTTCGGCGCAAAAATAGAAAATCTGGTAATTTTTTTCCGATCTAGTGAATTTTTTGTGGATCTAGTGATTTTTGCAGAGAAGCCTGTGACAGCACTGCTTTTGCACGTGGCAAAGGATTGGACAGGTAGTTTGACTGTGCCAGTATTTCTCACATTTCCTCAATACTAAAATTTGGCAGGGGGCCGTACAATTACGTAGTTACCCCGGGCACCACCAGACTTACGCACGGCTGTCTCGACTAAATCCTTGCTGATGCTGCATGTTCGTGCTGCACAACTTTAACTGGTGTTTTTATCTAGGTCTCTGCGCGCGTCGCTTTCCGTCCATTATTTCTCTATCAGATAGATGATAGAGAAGGCAGATAAAGTCTATCTGGAATGGAACATAACTCGTGAAAAACAGATAGAGTCTATCTGCTTTACTCCTAGCCCGATAGATTTCGCTTAAAATTGTGTGCAAAAAATGTAGCTGCAGTGGAGGAAATTTGCTTTGCGCTTTTACTTTGCATGTCAACGTCGTGGCGTCGTTAGCAACGTGTTTTTTGCTCAATAAACGTAGTTTTTGCTTATTACCTTATTATTGGAACAACAATATGTGGGAATTTCCAATATCAACAATTTCCAATGTTGATTGCTTTTTCTTTGAACACTGACGGGTAACTAAGATATACTGTTTCTTAGAAACAGGAAATATACAAATATTCGACATGTAAGATACTGTGTATTGTTTCTTAGAAATAAGAAATATACACGTTACAGGAACGAACAATTTCTAGCAGGACGTGCATCTAAGGCTGACCTTTGCATGCGATTTGATTGCTTCAAGTATATGCACCAGCTTATCAAATGTATTTCAGAAATCAAAACCATAGTGTTTTTCCACAGGTTGAGTAAGTTTTTGTTTCTAAAATAGTAAACAATTCACAATGCAAAACCCCACGAATGTTTTTGTACATCACTTGAAATGATTAATAGTTTGCAAGAAATGCATTAAATAATTTTGACAGTTTGCGTGTGTAAAAGACTGTTTACTGTAATTGTGGCAACTTTTTGCAATATGTTGAGCTATTTTTATCAGGGGTTGTGAAAGGATTACGCTAGTTAGTGTTTCACAACGCTAGCAGCAATTTGTGTGTGCTTAATAACCAGCTGTATATTTCAAGTTAAACCTGCTGGCATTGCAACGTAAATTCTAGTCGTACTTACTGTTTACAAAGAAAGACTTGCGTAAGGTTTTATCGAAAAAGCCTCGACCTTTCCAGGATTCCTATCAAAGAAATCCTTTCCAGGTGTTATCGCGTTCGTGTTTCAACTTTCGTTTTTGCACGTTCGAGCCTCTTCACAGAAACAATTTTTAACTACGTTTTATATCGCTCAGCAATGGTATTGAAAGTAATGGTTTACACAGCATTGTCTGTTTGATAAACAGATCAGCCAGCTGCTAGGAAACAATGATGTTGAGCCGTGGTCTCTTTCCCGCGATCATTACCCCACTGGACTGTGGGTTTTTCAGTGGATGACATGCGTATACTTCGTGGTGGTCGGAGCAGTAAGTATATAGTTTGTATGAGGGCGTTTAACTTTTACGAACGTCACACTGAGCACTGCAAAAAACGAATACTTCTCTCTTTTACGAGGCCATTTCAAATGGTATTCAGTTGCGTTCACCACGCTTTCCAGCGCACTTAATGCAAATTTTTAAGAATCGCTGCACAACTGACCGATCGAGCAAGCTTGAAAACATCTCAACACACCGCGTTCGAGCTTGTTTGGTTGACAAATGAAAAGTGTCTGATACCGAGCAACTGTTCTGACTGGTGCTTAGTCCCATCTGTTCGCTGAAAGCAGCTTGCAGTTGGTTCTTTTGCATGTGCAAAGGAAGACTGAAAAAGTATATAAGGGGTTCAAAGATTTCGATGCCAAATACTTACTTTAAAGCATGATTCTAATAAGTACTTTTCACGACTGCTGTGGTTTTGCGAAGGTATATGTGGTCTGGATATGAATAGCTTTCCATTGCACTTTAATAAACATAATTAGCTCATAGCAATGAATGCATTAACAGACTGTATTATGGACACCTGGTCAGTTTTTTCTGGTAGCGTCTTCAGCAGGCGCTGTTGACAAACTTGCAACCGACGATCTGTTCCACCGCATGAAGATCGACGGCGTAGGCACTCAATCGACGCCCTTGGATATTGAACAAAAGTACCACGATTTGGAGCGGCTCGGGGTGGGTTCAATGCAGTTTTAAGCGCAACGATTTTTTAATGTTCTATATTTTTCCTGATTACTTAAAGCACTGATTACTTAAAGGTTCATAAAGCACTGTTTTGCTCATGACAAACACTTTTGTTTGGTGTTTTACCGCATGGAGATCGAGAAGACCGTTGATGGATTGTAAAACTTTGGAACTTGTACTGTATAAGACTATAAGAGTCACATCATACCGGGCGTTTCGATATCGTACAAATTGTTGGCGTGGAAATTTTAGACAAAACTTGCTGAAGAATTTAGTGGAACTACTTCGAAGTTGTATCAAAGTTTAGTGAAGCAACCAATTAGGCGTAAAGCTGATCAACTCAACTGCATGAAAAATGTCGGTGCTCTTCTTGAATTTCGTGTGACTTATTCTTTCGCAGAAACGTTTGCATGAGCAGTGGTGAATAATCCTTGTTCTCAGGATCGAAACAAGATAAAGCAATTGTGAATGCACTTGCAGTTTAAACATTTTAACTCACCGCATTTCTGAAAAGGTGGATGTCGCTCTTTATCAGCTATTGTTAGTCAAGGCCGTTTTTCGTTTTGCACAAAAAAATGAAAACTGCAGCTTTTTTCAACTGAATGAAAAAAATGCTGTTGCTTGAATAGGCGTGGAAATTTCGTGGAGTGGATCACTAGTACCGATAAAGTCACTGTTGCTATGATGTGGCCTTGTGTAATAACTAGGGCAACCAGAAGTCAATAAAGTCAAAAATTTTCTGCCGTTTCTAGAGTTTATGAAACGTCCACAAACCAAATTTCACGTTCATACCATGAGGGAATCCCAAGTTATTAGGTCAAAAAAAAGTCAAAACTTGTCATTAGGTGAAAATTTATCAACTTTTTTTGCAGCACAGTTTTTTTTCTTAAATATCGATATTTTATTGAAACTACAAAAACAGATATTGATATGCTGTTGCAAGTTTATTTATAATTCTGTAATAATAGTGGGTTTATTGCGATTTCTGACATAATAATGTTGTTTTGCCCACTACTGGACGATTGAATATTATGTAGGATAAGCATGCTAGGCGAGAAATGTGGTCTTACTGTACTTGTTTTCGTAAATGCTCAATCCATTATGCCTATAGTATTTCAGCTTTATGATGTTCTCGGGTTTGACTTTACTGTAGTTATTAATGTACTTATCAATACATCATCCCCAAAGTTAAACATCCAAATATTTTTTTAATTTCGAAGCTTAGAATGCATGAATACACTTCTGGATAAGCCTCAACACCTAAGGCTCAATTATTTTTCAGTTGCAGACGCAGAAAATTTATAGGTCAAATAAAGTCAAAATTTGTAAATTATAAGGTCAAAATTTGTACGTTTTTAGGTCAAACAGTTGGTTGCTCTAGTAATAACCAACAGAAGTTTTTGAACATACTTCCATTGATAAGAAATGCAAGCGCATTTTTCGTTTCCGAAATCAAGGTGCGTTTTTGCCTTCTTGATCGTTTCGTTTCAAGACAATCTCAAAAACATATTTCGTTGATGCCGTTTCATATCTTCATCGAATATTTGCGCGACCCGAGTTTTGTTTTTTTCTATAAGCTACAAACGTTAGTTAAAAGTTGTCCGTTCATGACAAAGGAATTCACCACCGTTTGTGCTGCTATCTTTTCAAATAGCTCAGTGGCCAACTGAAAATGTCTACGTGGCCTACTACTGGGCCATGCCCATAGTTGGGAACCAGTGTCTTAGAGTCACAGCTCCATATGTTTAACAGAACATCATCGTTTTTCCTGTACGCATGTATGGCGGAGCTGTTCTTTCTCTAGCGCTGTTGTTTGTTCTCTGTACTGTCATCAATCGGAGCAATCGCAGAGCGGTCAGAATTTCATTGGTGGTCGAAGCAGCTTACTTTATCTGCGAGATCGGGGGTAAGTTTTTGGTCAGCGGTCTTTCCGTCGCGTGAAACCACGAATATGATTGCGCTAGCTTTGAAGTTCGTTTTTGGTCACGATTCCAGTTTGATACGAATTCCAGCTTTTCATTAATTATTTTCTCGTGGTGCTAATTCGCTCATTTGGCGTTTTTTTTGACAGCGCCTCTCTAATTTATGCTTTCTATCGGTTTCTTCCGGTTATTATATCAGATGATGGATCGATATATAATCAGGTATTGAGGTAAACACATTGTCTGCATAATCTCAACCTGGATTGGTTAGTCACTGGTCGCGTTGATTACAGTTCATAGATGTGCAAAAAGCTTTGTCGTTGCGCTTGATCATTTTTGTTCATATACATAGCTCAGTATGCGTGGGTCTGTACCGTTTGAAACTTACTTCTGCCTGCGTTCACTTTTACGATTGCGTTATCTTGCTCAAAACGCACAGAAACCAAAATCCCTACTGGTTGAGTTTAGCGTGAAAGTTTAAAGGTATGTTGACGGCAATGCAAACTATTAATGGTTTTTTAAAGTCATGTTTCCATTGTTATAAGAATATTGCTTACTAAAAGGCGTTTAACTAAATTCTACCTTTCCTCTCAGTTAAACTCATGACAACTTAAAATTGAATCAACACAACAAGTGCTTGTTTGTACTGCTGTTGCCGTAACTGACCCTTCAAACGATTATTTGAGTTTAAACTTGATGTGAAACAAGTTGAGCGTTTGCTGTTAACTTTAACTTTTATCTTTCAGTGTCCATCACTACCGTTTATCCTCTCCATGGAGCCCACACCACTCTAGATCGTAAATTCGTTTTGACGAATGTTGTTCGTGCTGTGATAGTGTTGCTGTGTGCATTCTATCACGCCAAAACAACTCCCATACGAGATTCCCCCCGAAAAAAAGCAGAATAAGAAACTCCCCGGAAGTTAGCGATCAAAATAAATGGTCAAGTCTGCAAGCACGGGTTTGAGACGACGAAGCCTGTGTTACGATCCCCGTATTGTCTAACTTCATCGTTGAAAGTTTCCGCCCTTACATACAGCGAGAGTGCCTATTGCATCAAATGTATCGTCACCCAGGTTTTGACAGTAAGACCAACTGACGTCGAGGGAGCAAAAAGTTGGCAAGTGTTTTTCATGGTTGACAACTACTCGTGTGAAGAAGTGATGTTTTCAGCTCTACAATTATTATCTGTGCTTCTTGTTTGAAATTTCTCCAACACACAACTCGAGTGGTTTAAAAAGCACTTGACGCTTGGAAAGTTAACTTTGAAGAGAAAATATCGCACAAATAAGGAAAAAAAGTATAAATTCGTACACTTTAAAAAGTTAATTTTGTGAAAACTTTTTAAGCAATCTCGATCTAAAGTCAAACGCTTTGATCGACATCTGTAAGCCTGAAAAAGCTGATAAAGGCTTTTCATTCAAACTCTTTTTTCGCAAAACTTTAAGCGAGCTCAGACTAAAAACTAAACTTTTCGATTTGCATTATCAGGTCCCAGTCTTTGTATAATTGTCGGATGGTCACTGTTAGTCTTAAAGGCGGTCTCGAAAAATCTCAGTAGGCGGTATTTTTGTATGTTCATGCTGGCGTTTGTTGAGCTGGAAAAACTCTTTTGGTGTTGACTTTGACTTTAAATGCCCCGTACTTGACTACGTTGCCACCTGCACAGCTGACCTAATTCCAGTAGGACGCAGGTAATACACTGCAGTCGCTCTGCAAAAAAATTTGTTTCAAGCGGTTGAAATTTTGCAGAAAACACATTGATAATTTCAAAACTTGAAAGTCGACTGTTCCGAATGTGTAGCAATTGTTAATACAGCTGTGAAAATAAGTGGACTGTTTGTTTCTGTTTTGTAATTTACTCGACTGTTGTGTACTGCTGACCGTCAAGAAAACCGTGTCACGAAGTCTTTATCTCATTTAGCGTTTCCTATGCTTTACCTTATCATAAAAACAATTTGAAATTGTAGTTGATGACTCATTTTATTTTTTAAGATTTTTCATGGGCCAGTAACGTACAGGGAATGACTTAATAGTTCTAAGGACTGTTTTTACACAACCTTTTAAGTCAGTCAGATGTATTCTAGCGCTGTACTGATGTACAACTCAACTTACTTCGTAACAGTCATTTTATTGCCTGTCGGTTTGAACGTCTTAGTTTTTGTAGAAACTTTGGCATCGGAAATGCTTTGTTTGAAATAAACCATTTTGCGCGAACATAAACCGTTTTAAGTGCAACATTTTTAGGGATACGAATTGGCCGAAGCATTTGTAAGCTTGGCTTAGTCTCAAATAAAACAAATCACTCGTAACCATGTTGTGGTTAGGGAGGGAAACGTGGTGCCCCCACCTTTTAAAAGTCTGTGCATAACTCTTTGTGTATGTGGCACCAGAAGTTCCTCGGATTGCTGTCTGTGAATTTTTCAACTGAAAAAGTCCAAACTGTGTTAACCGTAGCAAGATATATTTTCGTTCTGCTAAAGCGTTTCTTACACTTTAGCACTACAGCAATTCTCCAAACTGACCAGTTCAGATTGTCTCATTCGTAACAACGTTTGAAGACAACGTTCAAAGTCGTGTAGATGTAACTAAGAAGCCAGTTCGTTTCGACACTGCAGCTTACGCCGAGCTCCAACACGTTCTGCTGCAGCTATGATATGTTTTGTGCGTGACCTGCCCCACATGCCCATGGCGCATCTGCGTGGTCTGAAGAACACAAGCTTCGTCTCGTCACAAACTTCGCCCCTACCTGCGGTTTTTCAGACTTTATCGGTTTTTCCGGTTTCTAGACCAGCCTGACCTCATCACGTTTCAACACTTCGTAGTTGAGCAAACTAATTGCTTCATTGCACAGAATTCAAAATTAACTTCTGTCTATTTTGCCGGGTATACTGCTCAACTGCATTAAGATATTTCGTCAATTAGTGATATCTTAACTTAACCTTCTTGTGGCAGCCTGCTTACACGCAATGTACAACGATTTGAGGAAAAATAAGAGCATAAGGTTTCTGGCAAATATGAACGGACCGTCATCTTTTGCGATCCAGATCTAACCCTATATTTTTAAAACAGTCCAAAAAATTTTCAATGTAAAGTCCAAGTCCAAATGGAGTCAAAAATTAACAAAATAAAGCTTTTTAACAACAAAATTACGCATTTGTTTCCATTAACTCAGTCCAGATCCGGCCCTGATCCTAAATTTTGAAGCGATTTATAAACCGGATCCCCATCCAAAAAATCGTTATAATTCGGATCCAAGTCCACTCCAATGCTCATCTCTGGTTTCTCGCAGCAACCTGTTTTTTTTGCCTTTGCTGGCGCTCTGTTGTTTGACTGTTAAGCGAAACATGTTGCAGACCAAATCGTGAAGCAGACTGAAGCTTGCTGAGTAGTTAAAGGGCAACACAAACATTATTTTAATCTATAGAAAAAGAAATACCACTGCACATTTTGAAAAACAACTGATTTCATCGAGTGCAAAAATTCATTGAATTTTGCTGACGATAAAAACAGTCGAATTTTGGTATTGTTGCCAGCAACATAAGCTTAAATCTTTAAGAAACTTGATACCCTGTAGATCAGTGGTTTTCAACCTGGGCTCGCGAGCCTTTTTCGGAAGGGTCGCAATTATAGATGGGCAAGCGCTTGAGTCACGGCTGCTAGAAATAAGTTTTAACATGTAAGTTGCAACTGGACGACGAAAGTCGTGGTGTCCTTTCAAAGCAGACCTGTTCATAACAGACCACTCGAAACAGGTCACGTTCGTAACAGACCTGTTCATATCAGATCCGTTCGTAAAAGATCACGTTCATAGAAAAAACTTTTGATAGTCTTGCACATAGAAATGCAGGCTACTGGTTTATTTTGAATATTTACGATGTGCTTTGTTGCCCAAGCTAGCATTTTCGTGAGCTGTGGAGGAATAATACTCACAAACTTTGCAAAGTAGTAAATTTAGGGTGAGGCATTTATAACTACATTAGGCGCCACTTTTGAAATTCAATGGGTCCCACCTTAAATTGTGTCGATCAAGTTTTGTGCAGGTGAAAACATGTAGGCCTAATTTTCTTGCCAATTCTACTTTATCGTAATGCTTTAAAATCAGTGAAGCTCAAGCCCGTAACCAGCTTGGGACACCAGGGGTGGCGAATAGCTTTCTGAGAGAGACCTAAATTTTTTAAACGTTGTCCAATGGTTTTAATATATGCCCAACACATTTTTCCAAGAGGAGGCGAAAATTTTTCCAGGGAAAAAATTTTCTCCTCCCCCCTGCGCCCCACCCTAGTTACGGGTTTGCGGAAGCTTGAACGTATTACCAATACGATTTGATGTCTTGTTCGAGTTGCTTAAAGTTACAAAGACGATAAATATTTTTCTTGCGCATTTCCGTTTTTCAAAAAGCTGTAAATCTTATTAATGTTACTGGGCATCATGCATGCAGCCGCACCCCTACCAAAATCTCCACTGATACCCTCTTACCAGTAGCAAAAGCAAGTTTGGCCTAAGCCTACTTCACGAAATTATTTCAAACTATTTTTACCACTAGTGGAATACCACACAGGGTAAAACGTCGGACAGAAGCAGTTAACCATCTTTCGCGGTCTCTAGGAACTCGAAAAATCCTAAAAATCATTTTATCGAAGCTGAAATTTATAAACCAACAGAATCAGTAATACCACACCAAACTCTGTTTCAACATCAACTTGGTTATGTGTGGCCTAACATCTAACATGAATAGCTCTTCACACAAAACCTGACAAATGTCAATATCATTTTTGAAACCTCTCCAAATACAAAACCTAAAGAGAAAAAAGTGGGGGGACGTGCTATATTATATCCCCAGCGTCTGAAAAAGTGGGGGGTCTCGTCCCACGTGTCCCCTACCAAATTCCGCCCATGTCCAAATTCAGCACAATAAGCTTTGCATTTAATATTTAAGTCCCTATGTCTGTGCAAGGAAGAAATGGTTTATTTAAAGGTTATACAAAAAAATAACCCCAGTGGACGTTTTTGTGTCAGGAACCAGAACGCAGCCAGGATTTTTCTAAGGGGGAGCTGAAGTTGTGGAAGCAAAGCCTTGAAAAGGAAAAATTGTCTGTGATTAGAATAGTCAAGGAAAGCACGTAATTTGATGATAAACAATTGACTGTACTCACCACGAAAACTGGGAGTCCTTCCAACTAACCTGCCATCTTGTTTCTTTGATATTCTTTCCTGACGACCACAAAACTCGACAAACATGATTACATGTCTCAGCCGAGTTTTGTTTTGATCTGTGATATTTTCTCTACTGTCGGAAAGCATATTTCTCACGTCCACGTTTCCTTCATTTTTGCAAAGTTTAATAAACACATCAAACTTATTTGCGCAGTCTTATCTTGTTTCGCTTTTTTCCAGTTTTTGTGAGCTGATTTTACCATCATACCAAGGGCCTTAGCTGACAACATCAGGTGCAAACGCACGCAACACACCATTTGCAAAGCGACCCTTCATGAATTTCACTGCAGGCTAACCAATTAAACTCCTTCAACCATCGCACTTGGAAACGTCGCTTCTGGAAGCTTGTGTGTACCACACGAAAATCGTATGGAGATGGAGTCCACCTACTTAACAATAAAGTTCTTCGGTCGCGTTCACTCAGAGAACGTCCCGCAAAGTTCCCAATGTCAATAATCTTGGGGGATTCGCCGAAACATCGTCGCTA
>JGI24021J15306_10006773_pt1 | contig 13875 bp, 9 predicted proteins | sample Ectturendosymbi1_FD_15306 | JGI IMG/M metagenome (IMG submission 15306) | reverse complement strand
TATGTTATTTAGTGGACTATCACACTTTTTGTTGACAAACTTTAGCGTCATTATTTGACAACAAATAGTTCTTGTTCCACTTTTTGATCAANTTGTCGTCANTAGAGACCATTTTTTTCATTTGTAATCCANACAAGCGCACGAACTCGAAGAATAAGCTACACCGTGACAGACAAAAGGCAGGTAAGAAAGAATATATCGATAGATCAAATATTCTCGCAGACTCGTGTAGTAGGGGAGGAATGAAAAAAGTTTGTGTAATAGGGAGGTGTAATGGTACAAGTACCATCACATGGCGAAATGGCGTGAGAAGGGTAGAAAACGGTGACTAGAGTTCATGGAAGGGCGTGACGCTCTTTCTCTAAAACGAGGCTCTTTCTCTAAAATGTCCAAAGAGAAAACAAACAGCAATCAGTGCCAGCTTGGACTTACTTTTCCTTTTGATATAAATAGAAAATTCTCGTAATATCTTCATTGTCCTCATTACCTATTTCAAACCTAGTTGGTTATTTTTCGAAATGGAATAAGGCTGTCATCTCAAGTTCAATTTATAAACATACGAAAACGTAACAGAGAACTGCAAAGGTGCTACTTCCTCAATTTTTACCGAAATGATTCTGTTTGTTAAAGAAAACGTATGACGTTGTTGTGGGATTAATTAATTGAAAACCATAAATTAAGTCAAGTCACTTGTAACTGAAAATTAATTAGCTAAAATGCTATGATTACAGCTCATACAATAGGCAAGAAAGCTAAAATTTTATCAACTAAACGATAAGTTAGCAGAAAATATAGACTTGCCTTAAAAATTTAAAGATACTTTTCGGACATTAATGAAATCAATTATATTATGCTTGAACCATTAAAGAAAGTTTTACTTCTGAAAACAGCTAAAAGTTCTAAGTTTGCTGCAAACTTTCAAGGCATCAACCGACTGGATCTGTTTTCCTGACTTTGCGATGTTTCAGAATTCCATATATCTGTATTCAAATAATTACTCTCCATAAATGCGACGCGCAGCAGAATCAATCGAAAAGTTGTTTCAATAGAAAGTCGATTCATGTAACTCTACGCACCCTGTGTCCTGAAATCCGTAACAGCTGATGACGTTGTCTGCAAGATAACCGAGTAAACGCGAAAGGGATGTCACACAAAAACCTGTTGCTATGGTTACACGATGGGGAGTCGAACCTCTCTATAAATGACACAATTTTCTTTTGATAACTCACATTAGGATTTCCTGCCGAAGCGCAAGGCTCGTGTTATAACTGTCCAGATTCAACATTGCGGATGTAGCCTAAACCGAGAAGACCGCTTTTGTGACAGCAAGATGCCGCGCACAAGGATAGAAAAACAATGGAGAGGTAGTGAGGCGCCGACAAAACTGCATTTTTCAAGCTTCATTACAAGTGCTTGAAGTGCAAGCAATCGATACACGACGCTCTATTCCTGTATGCAACCGGAAAAAAGAAAACATTGCCAGCAGAAAAGTTTCCAGACACTATCAATCAAGCAGAATCCTATCTCAGCAAAATAATTAGCCGCTATAATGTACATATTTTGCATAAATATTTACATTCTCGAAGTGCGTCCTTGTTTTTCTGGGCCCATAATACTTGAGAATTTACGTGGTGTAAAATCTTGTTGTAATTTCAAAACTCGCTTTTTTAAGGCGAAGAGGATGGGTTGGATACATTATAGTTCAGCTCAATGCGGAATTGGTAGTATTGTATATTGCGTTGAACAACTTAAGAGTGACCAATAAATATATTTATTTTTAACGCATCTTTAACCAAACTTTCTTTGAAGTATTTCACTAAAAATACCTTTTTTACAAAAATCAGTTGACTTAATATTTTCGAAATTGATAGTTTTAGCACTTGAAAAATAAAAGCGGTGTTGAACCTGCTTTCTAAAAACTTTGATTTTAGTTTGTTTTACAAACGTTAAATCCTGGGGCACCATCATGGCAATAGCCAGAAAAAAGAGAAGAAAGACATTGCTATTCCAATAGTGGCACTCTCTCTTAGTCATCACTGATCCTCGAACATTCTCTGTAACAAATGTATGACGAAATATGGATTTTATACTACACTTTGATGCATTTGGCGGAACAAGTTGGGGAGCGAAGTCGAATCATACCGATACAAAACTGACCCATGACAAAATTATTATTTGTGATCAGACTGTTTGTTTTTTTGCCAGAATTTCCGGTACCTCCCAAAATAAATGTCTTGCAAATGATGTACCTACATCCGTTTGTGGAAACAAATGCACAGCATGGTATGCTTCAAAGTAACTTGCTGCTAATAGGCTGCTTAAATCTTGCAGTTGCATTGCAATAAATGTGTACACTATACATTCGCAGAGGCATTTCAAAACAAGAGTAGGGCCGAATGTTGAAAGTGAAAGAATGCTGCAATTTCTTTCGATCACGAATAGAGCGATTATACAAAAATGAAGAAATTAAATTTCACTTAAACGTGAGTTTCCTTTCCCTTCGTCCAATATTCAAGCTGCAGACGAGCATACACCTGAGAAAACTGAATGTTTGGGTGCTTTGGACTTAAAATTTCATTATTTCGCAAATAGTAAAAAAACGTTTTCACGTTTTCGAAACATCACGATGGTTCACTGAATGCTCGTCAAGCATCACGACGCATCACGATGCATCACGATGGTTCACTGAATGCTCATCAAATGATCAAAAGAAAGCTTTTCAAATGTTGCAGAAATATTTCTCGAAAATATATTCGGACGTGAGTGATCTTTACCATTTCAGTATGCATCTCTCCATTGATATACGCATATGTCATCTGCTTCAGCTGTTTACGTTTTCTTGGTCACTTCCTGAGTAGTCACATTCTTTTTCTAAATTTATAGTTAGTTACGCTCCAATATGTTTCCAAAATTCAAAGCACCCAGTAAAGATGCTGATGTGCCTACAAATTGTCTCTTTCAAAACGTTGCATTCAGATAGCACAGAGCCATAATTTGCACAAGTCTACTTTCTTATATTCTTGCATTCCTCAAAAAAAAACTTCACTTTCTTTTGATTTCGAACTACGTCTAAAGTTTCGCGTTGCCGTTGGTCGATATTTTCTTCGAAACCCAAGAATAACAATTAAATTAAAGAGCCTTGATATTGCGAAAATACGTGATTTTTGTTCTAATAAACATAAAACCGATCACTTTATTTATTGTTTCGTTATAATTTACAAAGCTTCATTATGTCTTATCTCAAGTGACTGTCAATGTGTTTGAATTGTTTGTTGACAGATTGTAGATAAGTTAAATTATTCCCTGCACTTAGTTGCTTGTGGAATAAAAGCATTAAAGTTATCGCAAGGTATGTTTGTTTGTGCGTGGAACTGCAAAAGCAAACATGTGTCACTTGCCCATCTCATTTGCATAATCTGTAGTTACTATGCAATGCTGCTATTTTCTAGATAAGATCAACTCAAAACGTCAAAATAAATTTCTTGTTAATCAAATGCAGTTGAAACAAGTTAACAGTTACCACTCGCTGCAGCCGGATTTTGGCAATTGCAATATGGTTGCGGATTAATTTTCTTGATAACCAAAAATCATTTCTTTCCCCAAAGCGTCTTGACTCTCGTAAACCGTTTAATAAACCAGTTACGTTTATCTGTTAAAACGCGAAAAATTAAAGCGGAAAGTATATGAGGTTTTAACACTGTGCTTTAGACAGGGCTACCATACCGTCCTTTTTTCTAAGAATGTCCTTATTTGTGACTTGCGTCCTTATTTTTTCTTGTGTTCTGCAGCGTTACAAATTTAAATAAGCAACACTGATAGACATACAGACCATTTCTATCTCATCGTCAACTTTGCAATCAATGTTTCGTGACATNATTGAAGTAGTATAATCTTGCAGCACAGATACGTAACGCACTATCAGGCGTTGGCAGCACCGCAAGCTGTCTATTCTGGTTAGTATTCTTAGGAAAAGTTTAATATTTAATTGATTCAAGAAATAAGCAAGCGAAAAAAACATTTTCCGTGACGATTAAAGAAGGAAGTCGGGAATAAGACATTGCTGAAGCAAATGGTTCCTGAAGATAAATAGGCAAAAATATATGATCGGACGTTTGTCGTGCAAATAGAAACAATGATTTTCTTTTTAGATAATAAAATCAAATTTTCCTGAGCCGTCCTTCTTTTTGGTTCTAGATCGACGGTAGCCCTGACCATAGCAGTATGCATAAGAGCTTTTTTTGGTAAAAGAACCGCAGGTAGTTGAATACTCCACAAAGGTCAAGAGTTGTACAAACAAACCTTCTGAAACTGTTGCTGGCATTCCGCTGTTAAAACCTAAACCAACAAAATTGCAAATCGTGTTCCTCCTTTGCGTTTATTGCTTTCTGGCCATTCACGAAAGAGAAAGTTCTAAAAATGTATACTGTTTATATGATATACCGTGGTTCAGAACTACATTTTGGAACAAAAGAAGATTCAGTGGCGTACGCAGAAAATTTTCATGAGGGGGATCATTCAATGGCATGTGGTGGTAATTTGTATTTGGTGTGTGCTGTTTGTGACGTCACAATTTGAAGGCACATTCATGTTTCCAAACCAATGTTTTAGCGAAGTTTGTTGACATAACAGGCATATACTTCTACACGCACTCTCCTTATTATATGTGTCATAGCACTGAATATAAACTATCAGCGCTTTAAGTTAGGATATCGGAGGAAATTACACTCAACGCTACGACACAGCAGTTTATAACTGCAAAAATATCAGGCTGCGCGATAAAACAGGGGAGTAAAACACACTCATAAATACCTCAGAGCAATATTTACAACTGCAAAACCAGGCTGCTGCGCTAATGTCTGGTCGAATACAAGCAGTCGAGCATAGAAGTGTGTGCAGCTGGATTGAGTGGCGCACATCCCGGTAAGCAAGATCGAATCTTGCTAAACTACACAAGAATTGAGAATGTACATAAAGTACTCAAATATTTCGTTGTTTGTTATATGTATTGTAGAAAGTCCAGCAAACATATAGTTTTCCTTTTTTCCTGCTGAGACATTATCATACACCTGAATGCTTCCATGTTAACAACTGCTGTTTTTGAGTTCGTGCAACAATTTCATCATGCTACAGAAATTGGTAATGTAGCCAACGCGGTCAGCACATGCATTGGTGTAGGATGCGGGGATGCAGAGGGTGCAAGTGCACTCTCAAAATTTTGATTTTTCGAAACTCTGGGCAAAATCCCTGAAATTTTGGGCAAAATCCCTGAATATCTAGGCAAAATCCCTACAAATCCTGGCAAAAATGGCTCCCAACGTTTGCAGAATAACAAAATGAAGACCTTTCAATGGAGGTCACACCTAAGAAGATCTTCATGATCTTTGTGGGAGATATTTTTTAGGCAAAAATCGCAGAACAACTTTTCGGGAAACTTTGGGGAAATTCGGGCAAAAATCCTTCAAACCCCCCAAAAATTGCTTACTTTTACACTTATGAGCGCATGCGCTAATCATTCAAAGCAGACAAAATAAAGACAATTGTTTCGGATAAAGTGAACTATCGCGGAACACAATCTTAAACATGCGTAGTGGACGAAAGTTCTGCAAAGGTGGTGAGGTGGTTCCTGAATGCAAACGATAACCCTGATTCCCAACAAAACCCAATTATTACTTTTTGGCCCATTTACAATGTTCCTAGAAATTTGCATGTAGGCTAAATTCATTCTGTGGTATTTGCATTAAGTCCACAAATTACCAAAAAAAATTATGCGAATAATCTCTTTTCCACAGGTAATAAAGTTTTTGCAACACATCAAACTCAAGGGGGGAGGTTAAACATAACGTACGCCCTTGAGAAGATTTGTTACATTTTATTTTTCGAAAAGTTTGCAGTTCTTTGCCTCAAAGCATAACGTTTAAAGCGTGTTCATATAATTGCAAAATGATTTTATTTGTATAAAATAAATCGTCAAGAAACATCATCATGTCACTGGGGTCTATATGAAACGCAGTAAACCTTTTCGAAGTGACCATTCGCATGTATTGTTTCCACTGTTGCTCTGAGTGGTTGAGCAACCTCTTAGTGAAAAATTGATGTTCCCTACAGGTTTTAGCTTCCAAATACTTCTGCAAGGTGAGCTTACAACTTCGTCGCTGGTTATTGTTCGATATGAACCCAAAAACACATTCAGTATTTTCAATCTGACCGACACCAGGTGCTTTCGGGCAAGAGATAGGTACAGTATGGTTTACGAGTTAATGGTTTGCTTTAATCAGGTCAAGTGAAAAGAAAATGGAATGTGCTGAAGGGAACATTCAAAGTGCCTTACGAGTTTCACTTCAAAAACATCACTGAATTATAAAGCAATTCAGAATGCTTTAATTCACATGCACCTTAACGCCACTTGTACTATAACTTGTGTAAAAAGAAGCAGGACACATTTGCAATTGAAGCGCAATCAGCACTTTTATGTATTTCTTCAAATGCATCTTTGCGGATGAGATAGTGATACAACGTTTTACCGACAAAGCTGTTTCGGCGGTATAAACACAGGCAGTGGTCTAAGGCTAAAATTATTGTGTTTACTGCAGAGATTTTTTTAGTTTTCTGCAGACATTTTCTAAATAAACAGGTTTCAAAGAAAAGTTGTAAGTCAAGTATCTTTTTGTTGATATAGAAAAAGTGGGGTTAAATTGTTGTCCGTGGAATCTACTACAGTGGTGAATACCTCAAACAAGTTCAAAACGCTTTTTGATTTAGTAAATTATGAAGTTATGAAATGATACATTTTCACTTAAAGCAGCCTGCTGAATGACCTCTTAGAAAGAAAAGATTCTCGCGGAAGTTCTGCCCAGCAAAACCGGTTCTGCTGAAACCATTCATTTTGCAAGATTTAACTTACCATTTTCTGAGGACCCTTCAGGTTTTTTCGCAACCTTATCAGTAACCGTCTTCGCCACAGGAATTTCATACAATTCTTGTGATCCCATGTCATTAGTGTAAACGTTTCCTTTGTAACCTGCCATTTGTGCAATATTTTTAGAAGCTCTTTTCCAAAATGCAGTCGTTATCACAAATTTCTGTAAAATGCAGAATATCTTTAGCGACATATTTTACGCACAAAACGTATTTTCGAAACAAGTATAATGCAGTTTGTGGTCACGAACGTTTCCAATGCGGTTTCTGACTACGTCGAAGCATTTTACAACTGCGAAATCAGGCTACTGCGCTATTGTCTCATCGAATACAAGCAGTCGAGCATAGAAGGTGTGCAGCTGGACTGACTGGCGCATATAAACTACACAAGAATTGAGAATGCGCATAAAGTACGCAATAAAACGTTCGTTGTTTTGCTATATATAGAAGTCCAGCAAACATATAATTTTCCTTTTTTCCTGCTGAGACATTATCAAATGCCTGAATGCTTTCATGTTAATAACTGTGTGGCTGTGATGATTGCTGCGATCGGTTAAATAGAAACGCCAAGGACTACAGATCAAGCAAAAGCAACAAAAGTATAGTGCAATAAAATTTCAACCCCAATGTGTTTGCTCTTTTATATGTTGCACAACATTTTTTTTTAATTTAAGTTTGTTAAGTGCATAGCGATCTTTTCATTATGACTTTTCTTTTTGTTTTACCAAAATCGCTGGCACACAATTTGCGAAACAAAATCTGAAAACAAGCAAGAATGGAAGTGAGCTTAATGCTTACATGGCTTAATATTCTGAATAGTGAAAATGCACTTACTGTGATTGGTTAAAACCAGAAAATAACTTTAGTTTTTGGAAAAGAGTAGTAGTATTTGGAAAATTTAAACTCATTAACGCATAACTTACGTCTAAGATTTTTAAACAATGTTGCAATACACTTAACTGATGTTTTCTCCTCGTTGATGTGTTCAACTTCAAACAAGAAAACCTTTCGGATTTTCGGTCAATTAGTTTCAAAATGTTTGTTAAGGATAGAGTAAAAACAATTTAAAGTTTCGTTAAGAATGAGTTAAAACAGTACTTGTTTTCGTATTTTGTTTGAATTTCATTAATAATTGTCTCGCTGCATTTACGTTAGAAAATACTGTTATCAGGCCAGAAAAGAGAAAAACATTTTTGCGTATGCAAATTCTGCAAGAGTGATGCAGACGTAGCTTACTTTGCTAAAATTTTATCACCATTCTCCATATCCGTTTATTTAGGAACGTTTTGCCATATTCAAAGCACGGCAATTTTCTTTCTTTGATTTTAATAAGGTATCCTTTCCACGTTGATATTATCACTGCAAGTCTATTGTGGATCCGGTTTAAGCACTTTTTCTGCTAAGCTGCTTGCAGGTTTTGGGATATTTTTTACTATAGAACCTTTTTGTGTGATTTTTATGAAGTGTAATAAGTAATCACTCAATAGGTTTTGAGAGATTCATGTCGAAAATTTTGGTTCATAAATTGAGTGTTATTGGTTTCAGGCGGATTCTATGCAGCTGGTATGCTAAGCATGATCTTTAGGCTGTATTCAACAACTCTGCACTTGGTCACGCGCAGTATACATTTTATTTGTTTCAGTTGCTTGTGTTAATAAATCTTCAAGACTTAAATAGATCACTCGCTATACACTATGAATGAAAACCTGAATTCAACGCTAAATGAACATAGCTTATCGATCGCAAACCCTTTCACTACTGCGGAGAAAACGTTCTACTCCTTGGTTTCTGCAACTGCTGGAAAGTTCTTGTAAAACTCCAACGTGCTACAAAGACCTTTGTTTGTCCAATATAAAGAAAAATTTTCCAGAAGAGTCAAACAAAGTTTTGCGCATCCGTTTAAATTCTTTGTTTCAAGTTAACTGTGCTCTTTCCACAGGTTTTCGTTCCAAAGACGACGTTATTTCCAAGGTTTTTCGCAGCACTATGCTTAGGTAAAGCCTACTGTAAAATTGATTTTATGAGCTGATTTGTTTGGTTGTAACTTCTTTGTTTACCCTGTGTGTTTTACCACCGAATAGTATAAACAAACGCTTAACAAAGGCCAAGAGCACGATAGTCGTTTGTCGTTATTGCGTTTGCTTGTTCCTTTCATGAAGAGAAAGTTGTAAAAAATGTTCCTAATAAAATACCTTGCTTAGATCAGGGTTTTTTAAGGCGTTTTAGGGACCCGATTCGAGTCCCTAGATTTTCAAATCGGGTCCCTAGAATCAGAGAAAATCATCATCGGGTCCTTAAAATCAGAGAAAATCGGGTCCCTAGAATCAGAGAAATCAGGTCCCTACAGATCCCTTCCGGGTACCTAACATTTTCCTTAAAAAAACCCTGGCTTAGATGGTACTAAACACCATGAAATTTGAGGATCGCGTGTTTGTTTTGAACATTGATTTGTTATGACTTATTTCAAAAAAGAGAACCTGAGAAAATTTTGTGGCAAGAGACAAAAAAATTCACATTTCAATATTTGATAAAAATCTTTTACTATAGGTCAGGGTCTCTAAACTACGACCCGCTAGCCAAATCGGACCCGTGCAGCGATTTCATCCAGCTGCAAAGACAAATTGTCAATAATGTAAATATAATGTATTTGCGAAAAATTCGTTGATTTGGTAGAATGTAACATGTCCCGAAACAATCACATTACGTAAGATGTCCGGCCCTCGAACTGTTGTGTGAAAGCTTATGTGGCCCTCAGATAAAAACGTTTGGAGGCCCCTGCTTTCGGTTATCAGCGGTTGACAGCATACATGCGAACATGCTATAGCAGTCTACCTTTAACATATTCTAAGATACTACAAACTGCACACGGTTAATTCGACCCTTGGATGTTTGATTATGATTCGGTCTCAAACATACGCCCCGTTTGAGCCGGTATGGCTTTTCAGTAGCTTTTACAACTGTTAAATCGTTTTGCGTTGCTGTATTGTAATGCCGTCTAATAAGGATTGGGCGACCAGTCGACTGTCTGCAACTTTGCTATTTCGGAGAAATGCTTGTTGCCGAATTGCTCCTGTAAATTTGTTAACAGCTGAACAATGTCTTCACACCCACGCACAGCAAAGTACAACTTTAGCACACATGGTCCTAACAAAGTACACACGCGTAGATAACAGAACAAGTGCATAGACCTGTAGCTTGAACATGCTTCAAACTTGTCATGATGCGATGATATAACACATTTTTTCATGTTCATCTCTATATCGAGACAAGGAAAAGTCGCATATCTGTATAAATGGACCAGATGCAGTTTGGTAAACTTAAATTTAACTCTGTATGCTAGGCAGTGATGGCGTGATTCGAGTCAATGACTCGACTCGAGTCACGATTTTTGGCGACTCGACTCGAGTTACGTTGAGAAATGATGGTGACTAGACTCGAGTCACGTTAAGAAATGATGGTGACTCGTCTCGACACACGTTATTTGCCGAATGACTATGGCGTGGTTATTCGCCACCTATGACGTTGAATTCGTAGCAATAGTAGTAGAGTCTGCCTAGTCGAGTGGGGAAAACTCTATTATTGCTCTTACGCGGAGAGTCGTCGGTTCGACTCTGTCTTCAGATAGTTCAAGGCGACACACCATTGTGGCTTACAATCAATGACTCGAGTCAGAGTGATTTCTACATAATCTCCAAAAGTGTGATTGACAAACCCACTTCGTTTGCACACAAAGGAATGAGATTTTTGCGCTTCAGTAATGATCAATATTGGCTAAAGTTTTCTGTTTTGACTGTGTCTCCTATTGATGTTAAAATATATTTTAAGTAGACTATCAAGTGTTCCACCTAACACGGAGGTACAGCCAGGGGGGCAACGACGGGGATCAAGGTGGGCACAACAATTCCCCGGGCGCCGAATCACTGCGGGGGGCGCCGAAAACTCCCAACGACGTCACAATACTTTCTTCAATGAAGCCCGTTTACTTTCGAAAGACCTCAGGTTCGAACATGGGGGCGCCAAACTTGCTTTTTGCCCCTGGCGCCATCTAACCTCGTTACCTCCCTGGATAGAGCTGAGATTTTACTTTTCAATGAGGGGCCAGCAGGGTAGGCTACATACATAAGCACAACACATCATCCAAATTTAATATAGTAGGCAATTTGCATACTGCGATCATGGCAATCAGCTTGATACTGTTACTTATTTCAAGATCCAATGCAGATCCAAAAACCAAATCTTGTCTAAATCCAAATTCATGTCACAGTTATTAGGTTAGGCCCATATGTAATTCAGCTCAAAGATTCAATGACAAATAAATAGTTTGGGCACTGTCTATGGAACGAAACCTTTTCTCAGCAAAAAATAAGACACGAAGATCTTACAAAGTAGCCTATATCTTTAAAACAATTGTTGTAGATATAAAAGATTGTTTGGGACACCAACAGTGTTCCCGGTTGTGCGTAGCATTTGAAAAGTGGGTCCATCGTTTTGGACCCGCTTCAAAATTTTTGTGAATTAATGATATATGGTGATTTTAAACTGTGGTGATTTCCCTGAAAGATCGCATCTTTTGACCAACAGAAATAGCCACTTTTTTGGCCTTCCAAATGCAACCACTTTTGTGTGATACCCAACGATTGTCGCAGAGAACCAGGGGTATTTAAACAAATGAAGACGTATCGCCGGATTTAGATGGTGGGGAGGCCGGGGCCCAAGCGCGGTGGGAGGCCCCATGGGCGGGTCGGATATATGATCTTTAGGTGGGAGATGGCCGATGAAGTCACTAGTATTTCCACGGATCATTAATATTGATGACGTAATCTTGTGACGTTACATTTGTTAACTCAAGTGTAACAAACTTTGTGATGCAACATGATAATTAACAATGATTAGCGATTTGTGAAACTGTTGCAAAACCGGTCGTCAGAAGCATCGCATTTCCTTTTTTTGAAATTCCTCGCTCAGCAATAAATTATACGACAGAAACCAAACATTGCAGAAGCGATTTACAATTTTGTTGGCATTGATTGACCTGACTAGCTAGCTCTGTATCAATTCTTCATAGTGATTAATTGCATAAGTGCATCTGCGACTAAACGTAATCGTGGCATCTTTACGTTCTGCTGATTGCTTGTGGCTCCTCAGCGTGTTTCCAGCCACAAGATTCCTTTTCCAATCACAAGATTTTTTCAGTCACAAGATTTTCCAGTCACAAATTCCAGTCATTTCCAGTCACGCTTCCAGTCACAAGATTCCTTCCAGTCACAAGATTCCAAAACACTGATTGCTCGTGGCTCCTCAGCGTGCTTCCAGTCACAAGATTCCTTTTCTAATAAGGAAATGCGCGCATTTAGTCGTATCCGCGCACATGAGTCTACATGTGAAACAGTAAACACAAGTTTGTGAAGGAGAAAAACAAAGCCAGCTTCTTTCATCGACTTCGGCGTTGTGATTCGTGGCGACGCATAAGATTTGTAGTGCATTTCCGTGACGAGTTTCTCTCTTTTCTATGTTGTGGAACATCGTGTTTTAAAAAAACTTTCCGTTTTTCAACCAATATGCCCGCATTTTTTCCGGTATATTAGATGACCAGAGACCGATATCTTTGCCTCCAGTGATAGCGTCAGACAACTCATCTACAATCCCGTCCCTCGGAGGGTTTTGGTGGGCTTAGCTCCCCCAAACAAAGCTCCAGGCCCCCCAAATTGAAATTTGAAACATTATAAGTTAGTGGAATTTTTGTCAAATTTGAATGTCAAGCCCCCCCTGCAAGAACGTAAAGCCCCCCACACACAAACGTAAAGCCCCCTATTGACGACTTTCTGGCGACCGTTCTGCTCATCTATCGTGTTTATCGATGATACATCTTGACGTTCATCTGCTGCTGTACCGCTGGTTAAACTAGGTCTACTGTCATCGTTACGTACATCTATGTCTGTCACAACATGTTCTTCGATTTTCTGTCCCCTTACAGGCTCCGCAGAAATGTCTCCGCTGGACTTCACTGCCACTGTAAAATCATACCCTGAATGTTTCTTGACTTAGCTGCTACTTCTTCGTCTCTCATTTTTGCCTGTTTTGCTTTATAATGTTTTTAAAACCACTTGTATAAGCTCTATACTTGCAAAGGGTACGATCCTTTTTTTCTGTCCATGCTTAAGCTCAATATATTGTTGCCACCTTGCCCGCCGATTACGTGGCATTTTGTTCTTCACGGGCGAGAAGTTTCCCCGTTTTACAAAAATCTTAAGCCGATCAATCGTAGACCCACTGTGCTTGAGCATAACCCAGTCGCAGATATTCTTACTCAACTAACAGCACCTCAACCCTATGGTCAGATACTGGAGTCAAGTCTTGAATATATTTTGTGAGCATTGGTTTATTCAATACCATAGGTGAAAGCATCAATCACAACTTCAACCATATGATACGTAACATATTACGTCATATCGTCAAACTAGTTGCTATCAAACAAAGTCTCTTAATGGAAGTTATATCCATGCCAGAGACGCGATTCAATCATGAATGCCGGAACAGTGCGAATGCGTCGCTATTTATAGGCGAAACGATAAAGCGTGAAGACAAACGTTGTTTCCGCGCGTCCTCAGTTGTGCTCTTGCACCTGGCGTTAATCGTAATCGTACGACATTGCAGGAAAAGAGATCGAGCAGCCGTTCAATCTTAGTTTATTTCTATCACTGGGGGCGATATTGGCACGGCGAACGATGGCGATTCAATGCAGAACGTGAGCGAAGCCGTAAAACCATGTACAATAGCTTTACCGTAATGCCCGAGCCGGTGTTGCATGTGCGCTATTCTCTTAAGCAAACAGTTCCTGGAAGTTGAAGCTGACGTAACCGTAATGTCCGAACAGATGTTCCAGGTGCGCTATATTCTTAGGTAATCAGTTCCTGGAAGTTGAAGAGTCTTTCTTCCTTTGTCGGCCCGGATTCCAATAAC
>JGI24021J15306_10006772_pt1 | contig 13876 bp, 8 predicted proteins | sample Ectturendosymbi1_FD_15306 | JGI IMG/M metagenome (IMG submission 15306) | reverse complement strand
CACCTGCATCAGCTAATTGCAAAAGAGCTCCAGCATTCAATCAATTGATAAAATAAAGAAAATATATTTTGTAACACTGAGAGTAGATCACAGTATAAAATGTAGTGAAACTATGTAGCTTACAAAAACTACAAACTCAAACTGTCTGTTAACAAAGGTTGACTGCATAAAACTTGAGGTAGAATATTCAAAATTCCAACCAAAAGGAAATGCAACTTAAACACTGAAATAGGCCAGTGGTGGCCAACAGGTTGATCGCATCAACCGGTTGATCACCGAGTGTCAATTGGTTGACTGCACCTGATTTAGCATTGAATTGACAAGCTGCCTAAAAAGAACATTTTATAATCAATATTCCAGGAAGTACATAAAAATTATCCATCAATTGGTTGGTCACGTATATTCTTTGGTGCCTCTTGCGATGGCTGACCATAGGCTAGCTCGGCAGATGCCGCGAAGGTATTGTAATACGTTTTTCTATTATTGTGTGGCATTCATGACTTAAGTGTAACAGACACTTTGCCTTCTGTCTGTGCATCACTTGGTTACTCGGCGATGGTACACTGCATTTGCACATGTGATACTCAACTTTGGAATTTTGTATTTGTGACTATATTGCCAAGTGGTCGATCGCGAGTTATCAAGAAATTTTCTAGTCGATCCCAGTCGAAGACAAGTTGGCCACCCATGAAATAGACTATATTAACCTACACAACACACACATATGCTACTCAGCACAACAAATCAAAGCAGCATACCAGCAATATAAGAGCATCTTACATACTTCCACCTCGCCGGAACATATTTACGATGAAGTAACACGAATTATCATCAATTGTGATGAGTGCAGCACATACTGACAAAATCATTTTAATTTTTCGTGAATATAAAAGTCATAGCAAGGAAAACAGCAGCACCATCATTTGTGACATCTTGAATCAGTCTCAAGAAAATTTCGTTACAGAAATCAAACAAATATCATGATCCTGTCCTGATCCCATTTTTTCAAAAAATAAATATCCAAATCCAATCCTGATCCAAAAAAATCGCAAGTATCCTGTAGGATATCCAATCCTGATCCTGTCCATGCTCACCTCTGATAAGGAACGCACTGCGGGTGCCATTGACCACCATAATCCCTACATGTCGAAGCATCATATTACGGCAAAGCAAGCCCAGATCTCTCACTAAATGAGTGCCATGATGGCTTACTGTACGAGTTGTAACAAATTTACATGTGCCAAACATTCATTATTTTATTGAGGACCGGTCCGAAAAATGATGCCAGGCTGAAACCGGTCCAGAGTGCGAAAAAGGTTCCCGACCCCTGCACTAAACCCTTGCTTATCACTGGTCTAGAAGTTCAAGAATATTCAGTAATGAAGTAAGACGAAACAAAAGGGTGGCATAATGACAAGTAAACTAAGTGCAATCATCCGTGAGTTTCAACGCTACGTGGTTACAAAACGAGATGTTTCAAATCCAGAAAAGCTCTCAGTTTTTAAACACGTTTTGTTTCAGACATTTCTTATGGTCATGGATTTTGGGTTAGGAACGAAAAAATGTCATCACATGCACAAGCGGGAGAGACAAAATTTTACGAAGTTTTCACTGTGTAAAGCTGCGGGACAAAGTGCGGAGCTGTAGTGCTCTCCGAATAAAGTGATCTCAGCTGTGATGTTTCGGCGATACGACCAGGAGAGGACGGCATAAAAGGTTCTGCAGTCCGTGCTCACGTGAAAGCGGCCCAGAGTCCTCCGGTGACAGAATGGCATCACGTGACTAACTTCTCAATTGGTCGCACCTTCGATCGGAGTCCACGGAACCAGAAACAACACATTCGTATCCTTGTTAAGGCTGTTTCAACGGCAACCCTACCGAGAGGAAATGTGTGATACAAGGTAATGCTGCGCTGTCGCCAGGTGGGGTTCGGTGGCGTCGGGCCTCCCAATCAAAGGTAGTGATGACCATATTTTAGTCTTTTGTTCAGTCGTTTTTCTGTTTGGCATCCAAACAACTGAAACCTGATGTGATGTTGACTACCATCGGTCGAACGGTAGCTTTACTTGAATTTTACCTGCTGCAAAACTTGCAGCATTAATAACATGCAGAAGAGGTCGGTGGTGGTGACAGCAAAAATTGTTATACAGCAAGAAACAGCAACACCAACCTAAACGACGCCTCTCTGTCAAGTTTTGCGCACTGATGAGTTTAGACAGCAACATTTGCACAGTGACCTCGCAACAAAGTAGAGCAAAAGGCAAGCATCGATTACGTCTTTTCAGAACTTTTTGGAATAAATTTAATCCACAATTAATTTAAGGTATTGAGGTTGGTTTGAAGCAGGTCCGTAACCATCTTGGGACACTAGGCGTAGCGAAGCCTCCCCTGCGCCCCCCGAGTTACAGGCCTGATTTGAAGCTCTTCCTCATTTACACATTAGTGATGCTGGTGGGAGCCCTTTGAAACCAGAGTACTTACACGTTACATTTCCTGTTGAGCGCCCCTATAAAAGCACAGTGCTTACACATTACAGTTACTACTTGGGGGAGGGGCTTTTGAAAGCGAAGTACGTACACATTACAGCTGCTGTTCAAAGCCCCTTCAAAAGCAGCGTGCGTACGCATTACAACGGCTGTTTGTGGCTCTTTTGAAAGCAGATTATCTACACATTAAAATTGCTTGTTGGGAGCCCCTTTGAAAGCAGAGTACTTGTTTACGATCTGCTTCGGAATATATTATATGCAGGGCCGGCGTTAGCAAGTGCGAGGTCCTGTTTGAAACACTTTTGCGGGGCCCCACTCAGTGGTGTGTAGAAATTTTTGAGGGGGGGCATGACGTAATGAGAGAAATCGGTGAATTACAAAGCGAGGCCGGAAAGATTGACGCCAAGGCCTCTCCAATAAAGACTTCAATGGACAGCGCCGTTAAACCCCATAAATCAAATAATTGCAACCCTCTTTAATACCTCCTCTTTGGTCAGGCACCTCCCTGATCAGAAGGGAGTTACGATTGCAGTACCTCCAGCGAGGAGAGGTATTGAGTGCTGTGCTAGTGGATATCCAGAGCTGAAAAGTTTGCAGTAGTAACAAAAGATTCTGTGTTTCCAGGTATTATTTTGCAGTGAAACTTACAAAACTGTATCCCATAACTCTCGTTTCTGGGGAAAACTTCTACGCAGGCAGTCCTATTTGCGCTACGTAGTTCGGGGTAGTTCCTAACATTCCGACTCATGACTTCTAAGTAGCAGGATCATTTCTTCATCCATATTTTTAATTTCTTGCTCGCATGCCTCATCAGATGTACATCTTACGAGGTTCCTTGTTTGTCAGAATCAACGCGTTCGAAACGACTTGTATCACTTCCCGTACACAAAATCCCACTTTGACTGTCTGGCGTAACATTACCAGGTTAGCTGCTACGATGTCGCCATCTTCAATGTGGTGTGGCATTGAAGGTATAACCTCAGTGATTAAAATATTTGTCAAACGCACCTTTTTTATGCTTCGGTTTGTTTATGCCTTAGCTTTAGGCCTCTTTTGGCTGCCACGTAATATTTTCGGCCTATGTCTCTTATTCTTTGACTCATAATATTTAGCTTAGTTACAGACAAAACATATTTTTAAATAATTAGCCCAATTGGACTGTGGACTGTGCAAAACGCCTGGCTGTCACTGCATACTTTATACGTGGGAAATGGTTACAGTGAAAACCCCTAAAAGAGCACCGATTAAAGGAGTAGGCTACAACCGCTTGTTAGAGCAACTCGTCAATATCCCGGAGAAGGTTAAAAATTATTTTCTCCCTTAACACTGCAGAAATATATGAAGTGATTGCAGATCTCCCAATAAGTTTAAATCCACTTTTTAATTTTACAAAACAGCCAAGTACTGTAATAGCCTCAAACTTTCACAAACGTTTTTCCATTTTCCATCTTTTCAGACTTTTTGCAACTTTAATTTGTTAGGCTATATCTCAGCAATTACAATGCCAGTCTGTGAGATTGATGCCACAATCCTTGTTTCAGTAGTGTTTCATGATGTAATTTTCACCACAAGAACATCACAAGGCTTACTTCACTTGAACGAAATTGTCACTTTTGCTTGCAAATAGCTTAATTGTTAGTAGTTTTCTGTTACTATTTAAGGAACCCTCATTTTTTGCACACCTAAAGTAGTCATTCATAATTACAACTTAAGTTTATTTCAAACGTTTTAGCCAATCTCAGGTTGTCTCATTAAATCTTTACGAGAGGGAAAATGAACAACGCTATTAAAATACTGATTAAGGAGCACCAATTGCAATTACGAAACAATGATTACCTTCAGAAAACAAGTAGAAGTAAATATTGAAATATCAACATTCAACAACTATCGAACCGTATTTTGCAGCAACTATTGAAACATGGCCTGCCAAATACGAAACGCTTTTATAAATGAAACACAAAACAGCTTAAAAACTTAAGCCCTCTCTAGCTTAACGAGGTGCTAGTGAAAAAAGCTTGGCTACTCACTACTGAAAACAATGACCATCCTTAATAAAGAACTTTGATGAGGGCGTTAGAAACCACGCAGTTCACTTGAATTTTAGCTGCCAACGGATCCCAGGCTTACAAAACTGTGTACCCTACCAGGATTTTCTTTAAGTTTTGACCTTGCTCACTGCAAAGACTTTTTTAGAGATCGCAACTATATCATCTGAATACGGAGATGTTTGTAAATCAAGGTTTTGGTGTACATTGATGGTGATATTAAAGCGAGTTTATACTGTATTTTGCGAGACCATTGGAAAAATTTGATAATAGTTTTGGTCTCTCAAAATAACATAAAAAACACTGGGCCCCGCGCCGGCGCTATACACAAGCAGCTTCGATAGAAAGTGCAAGTTTGCGTTGGTTAGTAGGAGGAGCGCGGGGCCCCCTTTGGCGCGGGGCCCGATTAGAAGAAATCGGTCAAATCGGCTTAAAACCGGCCCTGATTATATGAGTGGACCATACACCTTTACCAAAAATGAGGAAAATTTACGCGCGGAACACCTCGAGGGGTCCCGAAAAGGGGGGCCGAGGCAAGCGCCTCGCTTGCCTCCCCTTAAACACATCACGGAGTGTACCTAAAACGCTTGTTCACCAGAGGTGATTGCTCGTTTTCTGTCTACAACGGAACTTCTCAAACTATGGGTCGCGACCCAAAATGGGCTCGCGAAACCAATTCGCTTGTCAAATTAAAAAGAAATTGTAGACTTTACAAGAAAATTAAAAGTAGGCCTGCACTGAAATTATTTCTACTGCATTTTTGGGAGCAACACCGTGTTTCAAGCTGTCGGTTGTTTCAAGGATGTCTGCCTGAGCTATCGAATGATAATTATTCAAACAAGTACAAAACGTTATGCGCTATTACATCATCATTGTTGTAACGTATTGACCGATATTGACTTTGTTGCATTCATTCCGACATGAGGGCAACTGGAATTTTCAAAACATAATTTATGTAACTTTTGGATAAAAACAAGAAATTAATGACAAGCTATTTCTGAAATAGCGTTCATAAATCCTTGCCCTTTTGTACGACATAACTGTGTGAAGCGGCATTCTCAAAATTGACAATCATCAAGTACAAAAAGCGATCCTTTTTGAAAAATGCTGAGAATGTTCTACGTCCTGTGTTGTGTACAAATGGATGATTTGTGAAAAAATCATCAACTGCATCCATTAGTTGTATTTTATAACTTTTATAAACTAAACTTTTTTTGTTAATTTTTTATTCGCTTTCCTGTTTCCATTCCATGTTCTTTTATTACTTTGTAGTTACGTTCGTGGATTGTGTACATTTATATGATTTCGTCACAGAAAATGCCACTTGGGATCTGCAATGAGACGTTTACACGTACCATATTAACTCCAGACTCCATCAATGCGATCGCACAGAAAAATCTATTTCGAAGTGGGTCGCAGAAAAAATAGTAAAAAAAATAGTTGAGAACCCCTGGTCTACAACAAAGTACAAGACAATTTGACATCTGCAGTTTTCCGGTTTCCATTAAAGACAAAAATTGACTAAGGACAAAAAAGTCAGTATATAAACGACATTTAAAGTTTCCCGCATGTTTTCAACCACTGAAACGAAGAAGTTGGAACAGCAGAATCTCATGAAACAGAACACCGAAACTACATATTTGTTGCAAAACACGTCAATGTACAGAACACAGTCAACTATGGATGAATAACCTTACTAAAAAACATCGTTTTTCTACCCGGAAAAAACTATTTCCCCTTGGTCTGGGTAAAAAAACCAATGGTTTTTAGTGTAATTTTTGTTTGGGAAAAGATAACCAAAAAATTTGAATGTGACAATATACTTTTTGTGACAATATACGATATTGAGTTACCCTCTATCAAAGCTCATGAAAATAACCTTAGTTTGTTTTAGAGATAATACAAACTTAAAATTTTTGTTTTTTACCCCAATTGACTATACCTCTTTGTTTAAATAATATTCTTTGTAATACATGTCTTGAAGGGATTTAGAATATTTCTTCATGTTTTTCTGAAGCAAAACTTTTTGGTGGCAACTGAAATTGTACATAAGTCTTATAGATTTAGATAAAACGGACAAATTGTGCTTAAAAACTTTTTTGTGAAAATTGGTTTGTCAAACGCTTTGTCGCGAAAAAAACTGATAAGTCGTAAGTATTTTGTATAAAGTCCGTGTATTGTGGGATTTTCTGCATGTGCATGATATTACAATTGCAAGTGCTTTTATTCATCACTAAGAAGGAAGGTTCTTAGATATTTCATTAACAGCATTTCACGAAATGTTGGAAAGGTCTTCTGAAATATTTGTAATACATGTCATGGTTACATCATTTCCCTCACCGACATACATTATGCAACATTTTCAGGAATGCTCAAAACGAATTCTTTTGTTTAATCTCAAGAACGTGTGTGACGTTTCTAACCACACAAAGCTACTCAAATCCGACTTGTAAAAACTATTCTTTGATAAAGGAAACTGTATAAAATCTCCAAACGGCACTAGCTCATCGAAACACTTTCATACACTTTGTCTAAGCAAGACAATGACAGGACTTTGCACCTACAAAGCACTACGGATCGCAGCTGCTTCTGTGTACCGGTTTGTTAATGCTAAGTCTTGCAGACTTGTGTTGAACAAGGTGCAGAAATAACCACTTTAAGAAAAAATAGAAGTAAGACCTGGGAAAATATCAGTTTTTGCCAAATTCACATTGTACGTCACATCAGAGTTCATATGTACTTAAACTGCTTTTGATTTGGCCATAACTTTTATCGTCACGGTACATTAAACCCTAAATGAATAGTTGAGAAATGAACATCAACCAAACCAATCTACCAGGTCATTTAAAAAATACAAGCGCTCAGGATGCCATTAAACGTCTAAAAAATTGAAACTTGTTCTTGTTTTCCACAATCCTAAAGCTTTTACCAGGATATTTAGCAAAATATAATGTTTCATGTAAAAGTATGCTTTTCGTGTTGTTCCGAATTCATGTCTTCATAATTTCTTTAACCGCCCTTAAAAACAAAATTTACACCTTTTTGTCTTTGTAATAAGGGTCCGGATCGTCGATGGGTTGCAGCACAGGTTCTGGAGTGTCTGCAAATCCAATTGTCAATCTTCGTTGTTCCTTCAGTCGAGCCATTGAAGCCAACTACATGAGCAACAGACTCCACATTAAAGGCGGTGATAGCAAAAACATTGCTTGAAAAAAATTAGGTCTGCAGGAAAATGTTTTGAAGACAAGCACAACACAAAGCATACTTCCTCCAAAACAGTACTCAACAAGGTTCATTGTGCAAGCAAGTGTAATTGCGTAAATACGCCGAATCATGCGACAACCTCTTGGATCAACAACGCAGTCCTAAACACTGTACACGTTGGTACATTTTCTCCATAACATATGAGTAGATCCATGCAGGTCACATATGAAAGAAAACTAAAGTATAGTAACGAGCATACCGACTATTGTGTTATAAATTCAGTCGAGGTGAAAACAGGAGAGGTGAAAAACAAGACTGGGTGAACTAAATCCTACCTTTCCAGGAATATCTTTTTCCATCTCCACCTTGCAGTCAGAAACAGCCACTTTTCTGCCACGAACCAAAGCCATTTCTTGAACTTGTTCAGTTTCGCTAATATCAGTTTTGTGCACTGAACTAACTTTATAAGCAAAGAAACGTGTAGCTCATCCTAGCTCAATTATGTGTTACATTACAGTATGCTATTCGAAGACACTGCAGAAAAACTGAAGGGCATATGTAGCTTAAAACAATTGCTGTTCGGCGGCTGCTGTTACGTTAATTGCCTTGAAAATCTGCGAAAAAGCCAGTTGTTGCGATGTTCATCGTAAGCGTAATTCGTAGTAGACAGGTCTGTGGTCGACAACTTTGACAAGGCCGTCATTAGATTTTAAGGACTCTCAAACTTTTGAGATTCGCAAGTGTGCATACATTTCAATAATTAAATACTGTAAATTTGTTTGTGGCAGAAATGCTAGTTGCCACTTCTGCAAAAGAGGTTTGCAGCACTCCTATTTTTGGCCGCTTCATTCAGACTTCAGAAGTGTCCGTTGTGTCCCAACCAGCAACTAAGTTGGACAGATATGTAAAGTACGCACTTCTTTTCTAAGCACTTTTGTCAGAAAATCGATTCTAAGCAGATGTCATCCGCGTCAGCTAGTACAAATTATTTGCAATATATTCAAAGTTACGGTTGACCAAAACAAGTGCTTTCTCTGCTCACTGGTGCTTCGACACCACTCATCTGCGACCAACTGCGCGCTAATACTCTGGAACAACTAAATACACAGTTCCAGTATGACTGAGACCCAGAGCATGAAACTTGTCCCAGACGTAGTTGACTTTTCAAACTATCGTAACCGACACGCGAATTTTCAAGCTATCGATCGCAGTTGAATTGTCTTGGAAAGAAACAATTCGTGATGAAGAGAGATTTCGCGCTAAAGAGAACTTTCGCAGTGAAGGACTTACCGTTGACAGATTGTCCTCAGTGAGCGATTTTTTGGTGGCGAGAGGTATTGTGGTGATCATGCCACTGATATCGCTTTGCAACTGACATTCCAACTCGAATTTATGAATTATCGAAAACTTTGTCTAAGTTCCAGGATGAGCTGCTACAGCATATACACACTGCTGCGTTGGGCTACTTTGAAAGGGTGATTTTTCCAGTTAGACAAATCTGATTGCCTGCATGAATCTGATCGGCTACATACTTCGAATGACAAATCATATTTAGTAAACACCATTTTCTATTAGTTAAATTCCATGAGCGGTGTCTTGACTATGACTCATGTCAAAACTGTGGTGGGTTTTCAATGCTAAAAAAGTGACAGCTACCAACCGCTTGCCCATACTTTCTCCTCCTGCTTTCAAACTCAGCAGCGTTTTATCATACACGCCTTTCTGCAGTTACTCACGTGTTCTTTGCCACCACTGTTCTGTGACATGAGCACTCCGTAATCGCCTCGTTGCCAATCTGGTAGTCATTCTGCCATTTCTTTGTAATCTTTAGTTTGCTTTACATATTTCTTGAAAACCGCCAACTGCGTTTTGTTGTTGATGTGAACAAACGAGTGCTGTTTTTCTTTGGCGAACTCCTTCCGCTAGAGGTCAAATTTCGTAGCAGCAATTTTGCCTCACACATGAGGATGGAAAGAAAGCGGATTAGCATTGATCAGCCGGGAGCTTGGGATGTTACGGATGCAGTTCAGCATCGTCAACCTCTTCATAAGTGTTTCTCTGTTCAAGCACATCTGCTTTATCACTGAATAGCTGATTGCGTTAAAAATACCATGTGGCTGAAAACGCTTTCTGCAAACTCCATCAGATGTTTTATCTTGCTGCCAAGATTGAGAGAATGTGTATAAAAAACTAGAAAATATTCGATTTCGTAATAAAATAATACTTAGCTTTCCAAGCAACCTTATTAAGAGACCTGATGCAAAAAAGGAGAAACGTGATAGAGGATAACCCAAGTCAAGGTTTTACGGAACGTTAAGAAAAGTTGTTAATCATGACACTTCGTCTTCGACAGGCCATCGAAGATACTATGGTTGTTCAAGTTTATTGAAGCTTCCTGTACCTTATTGTATTGGCGTGTACTACTTGTTTCCGATCTAGTGAAGGGATAAGAGTTGTAGCGACTGAGAGCTCCAGGAAAAAAGTAACGCAACTGGTTGAACAGACGAAAGTTTCAGCTCGTTTTCCGTAACTGTCAAGTAAACAAATGGATTGGAGCAGAAAACACATGCACACAAATAAATGGCTGCATGCAAAACAACGTAAAAAAGCAAATATTGATCGCCCTTAACATCGTTTCTGTTTCGTTGACATTTCCAAAATAGTCAAACTTGTGGTTTTTAAGGGTTGGTCTTTAACGTGCACATTAGTTTTTCTTGCTTAATCTTTCCAGATGGTTATTACTAGGCACCAATTTGATTATAGGCAGGCACCAATTTATGGCTGGTACTAAAGGTTAAATTTATTCAAATTACACCAGGCGTTTTGTTGGTCTAAACATACAACCTGCATTTTCTGCTAAATGAAATCTTTTCTCATTAGGTAAAGATTTATAGGAAAAGAAAATATATTAACATTTAAAATAATAAAAAACGAGCGTTACTTCCGATCTTTCAGCGTTATTCGCATTTAAAACCTTAAATATTGTTCTTTTAGATAATTTTTCCTTGTATAAAGTCTTCACACAATTTTGTCTTTCTGAAATAGCAAAAAAATGTTGTCAACCTTCCTGCATTTCTACATTTTAATTTTTGTTGCTTTTCTAGCTTCAACAGTAAACGTGAGGTATGTAAACGTGTCAATACGAAGCATATTCGTAACAGAAAATAGCAGAAGAATAAAAAACAACCTATGTTTAATTAATATTACAGCTTTCTCAAACTGAAGTTCGTCTTATCGCACAAATGTGTCTATTTTTCAGGCTCCTCAAATAACAAACTTGTATGTATGAAAAGCTCTGTACAGATTTTTTTAAGTTTAAACAAAATTGTTTTTTACATTTTTGCGGATACCGTAAGAAACAATGTTCAAGACAAAATTACTTATTCTCAAAACAGCAAGTATAAACTCTTCCTTGAAGCAAAGGATTCAACCATTCCAATGCCACATCCTGTCCAAATGATGAACATCCATTATACATTTGTATTTATTGCAAAAACCTGCCTCATAGTTATACTTTCCTGAATCTTTTCGACGACAGACAAATCTGTGGTGCCCACTTGGCCCCAGGTATCAACTTCTTCGATACATTAACCGGCTCTCTCTTTTGTATAAAAATTACCTTCACATTCACGTGCATGAACCACTTACTCCTTCGTGATTGAGAAGCAGTTGTCTTCGATGTGGATGACGGAGCCGTCAACGGTATACAATGCTATGAAAAATTTATACGAGCATACAGATCTGGCATAGTTGCTCGTGAATATTTCAAACACGAAAGAAATCTTGGGAAGTTCAGTGTTCACGCCGGCAGTGTGATTGTAGACTCTGCAACTCCCCTGCGATGAGAAGTGAGAGGAGCTCAGTGTAACAACAGACCGCGAAAAATGATATAATTGCGCTGGAGGAAATTGTTTTAAAATTTGCACATTTTAGTATTTGGGGCAAACAACTCTGTCATCCGTTTCTGGTCCGATTCGAAATTCAAGAATTCAATGGTATAGACCACAGACACCTTTTCGTTTCTACTTATTTAGTTATATCGTCGTGTTTTTCCATTACTTAGAGAAATTCGGGAGCAACACATGGCCACTCAAAAGTTGTGAATGGATTGCTAAACGACTATTTCAATAACCGGCCAGCTAAAACGATGTTTTGAAAGTCAAGAAAAACCGCGTAAACACGATGAGCAATCATAATCACAATGGAAAATCACTTTAAGCAACTCGCTGCCGAATAGATTAGTTACTGAAGACAGGTAACAATTTTAGTTGTGTGTTGTATTGTAACTCATAAAACGTTATGAAGCCGAATGGGCCGAAAAATGGCGCAGTCACCACGAATGAAAGTTGGCAAATCGAATGCCAGACGTCGGCAATTGCAGCGCTATACGTCAACATCGATGATTACCATTTTCCAAGGATCTATTTCTCGCAGCTGCTGTGAGAAACATACAAATTTACAAATATAGTTCCAGCCCAACACCATTTCAAAGTTCGAAAGTAACCTAATTTCTCAACAACCTGGGATATTCGTTTGTGCTTTCTACTAATTTTTATTGCCGTAATACAAATTTTTTCCTAAATCCAGTAATTATTTCATTTATTTCTTAAGCTTTACTGGGAATTGTGTATAACTCTTTACCCGAACGCTGTATCAAACTATTTCAGTCTTTTTTCTTTCGATGAGGCTTACTCGGGACATCTCACAGCTTTCCCTTTCTATTTGTAAATCACTTTTCAAAAACCCACCTTTTCACACTGGAGTTTGATTCCGAAAAGACTTGATTTTTTTATTTTTGTGAAATAAGTGAAATGCTTTATGTGTTGTTAGTGCTTTGATACTGTTTTTACGTGCGTTTTTAACTAGTCTTTCGTGGTTGCATTGCGAAGATCCGAGAACATTTAGATGGATACGGCGCTATATCAGAAATTTCGTTATTGTTGTTACCATTATTTGGTAGATATACAGTACACTTGTGTGTCAACTGTCACAGTTATATGAATTTTCATCTTTCCTAATGATAGAAATAATTCCCAAAACATGTTGCTAATTTTTTATTCATTACACGCGAAACACGCGTTCTTTGCTGATATATTTTTTGGGTCTGGAGTCTTAGCGCTTTGTAACTAATGCTGCGTATAGAAACTATTTCAACAGTTCGCTTTGCAAAGCAAGATTTGATGTTATACCAAAAAGCGATAATTAATTAAAATTCCCTAGTTAATCCCTATGGGATTAGCTAAGTGATTTGTGTTTTTTGGCCGTAACTTGCCAACCACAAACGCTATAAGGCAACTCAAAGGCTCTAAAGATGCGGCTTTCCCCCTAGTTTATTCAAAAGAAAAAGCAAAGAAATTGCCCCTCGAACTTTTCATTCAGGACCCGATGACGCCATCCGCAAATCCCTGGTCTTGCCTCAGTTGTGTCGTCCTCCCAAAGAATGTTCAAACCTAAAACTTCCAAAAATGTTAAAATGTTTTAATCGGAACTACAAGACTTTCCGTGGTTTTTAGAGGGTTTGAGCAGCTCTCTAGCTCTATCGGCTGGCGAGTTCATGCCCAACGTGTACTTGCCCAAATTGCGCTCGTGCGAAAGGCTTCATTACCGCATGAAACGTTTTTTCAAACTTTACGCGCCATAGGGGATGTTTTGAAATGATTATAACTGCGTGAGAGATAAAAACTGCAAGCTTTCCCACTTTATCGTGGGGCATCAGCGTTTGGTTGTTTTATAATAAAATATTTTTGCAGTGTTTTAATGTTTGAAAACTAGCGAATTTTATAACAATTTAGAGCTTTTGCTTAAAAATCGCTTCTAGTTGTCACACATAATGGTATCATATTTGATTTATAGCTTGCCATCTTAGATTCTTTGATCGCAATATTCTCATGAGCTTTTCGGGCCGCAGGATGCCACCCATATCAATGTCGGATTAAGGTAGCGCGGGGCCTGTAGCATATTAACAGCGCGGGGCTCTAAGTCAAAAATACACTTTAATAAATGAACAAATGTCAATACATAATTTCTGTGGGTATCCATTTGACTAACACTGGACATACTGAATTTCGTAAGTACGAAAAACCTGGTCCTAACGAGCAACTGGTGGACATTATGGGCAGTATCGTGGAGTGGGGGGGGGGG
>JGI24021J15306_10006770_pt1 | contig 13878 bp, 12 predicted proteins | sample Ectturendosymbi1_FD_15306 | JGI IMG/M metagenome (IMG submission 15306) | reverse complement strand
GATAGATAGATAGATAGATTTATTTGGCGGTACTGAATTAATTGCGATAAATGTACTCGCTAAAACAGAAGAAAACGCCGGGGCACCGAAAAAACACAGAGATGTATTTGTATTTATCTGAGATTATTACCAACCTGATGCGTATAAATAGAATGTATAGTAGAGCAATATTTGTTCATAAACTAGATTAGGCAATTCAAGCGTCCATGGATTTTGAAAAATTTTACAAGATACTGGATTCCGTCCAGCTGCGTTGGCCCTACCCAAACAACCTTCTTTGAACTTATGCAGTATTTCTGAATCTGTACTTCAGTTGGTTCCATGTGTTCAGCCCTCCTATGAACGCACGCTGGTCTGGTTCTACTGTGTTTGTGCGTAATCCAATGTACAAAAATCTTTTTCATTACAGTGAATACCATTTCTGTACTTGAAAAGATAAATGAATAAAACACACAACAAAGATTTTGCTTGGTTTTGCACATGCTGATAAATTTAAGATCATTTGAAAATTATTTAATCTACGTTAGTTAGATTGCATAACCATGTATTATAAATAAACTGTTGTATATCAAGTACTTTCGATAGTCATCGCAGGTGAACAATGGAACAGTGGGTTTCTACGTTTTTGCGTTTTGCAATGCAGTTGTTTCAGAGCGTTCAGAACAAATTAATTTTTAATTGCTTTCCTCATAACAGTTTTTTAAAATATCGTTTTGATATCTGGCCCCAATTTCGAGTTAGAAATTCGATTTTTTCTCTAATGACATGCGAATTACAGTAATATCTTCGCTTAGTTTCGTTTTTTTCAAGAAGCATTAACTGGGATAAAATTTTTAAAACATGATTGCCTACAAGAGATGCTGTGGTAGTTTTTGAAGTTGATTTATTGTGAAGAAATGCGATCCCTTAGCTATTCCTTGGCGAGAGGAGAGGTTATGCAAATGCAACCAGGTGATGATATCTTGTAGCAACGAATAGGAAAGGTGAATTTTTAGGGTGTTTTGGAAAACAGTGGTAATATACAGTGTAAGGAATTTGATAATGGGTTCAAGATTACACAGTTATTTGGCAGTCTGGAAACTTAAATCTGGAGTTACGATGATACATAAGATAAGATAAGCATGAATGAATGACAAAAAGGTTTTGTTTCCTCATATAGCATTAGGGCTCACCAGACTCAAGCTGTTATCTGCAAGTGCGAGAACTCTTCTTAAAAAGAAGCTCGTTTATATTTCAAAGGCCACTGAAAGGCAGTGTGGATACGATTATGGCATGATTCATATCTAGCCAGGTGTCCAAACTATATTTGCTAAAATTGTATAGGATGCTAGAATTGGTTAATTATTGTCACGTGCGCAAGATTTCAAAAGTTCCCATAGGAAAAAAAAATGGTCATCCTGAAGAAGTATGTGGACGTAAGAACTTATACTTATTGATTACGTTCCCACCGGCCACAATATGAAAATTCGTAAAAGTGGAGAACACGTTAATCTGCAATCTTGTGCATATGAACTAAATGAAAATTTACCAACATTTGCTACTAATTTTCATATGCCGAAATTTCGAATTTCTTATGACAAATGTGTCATTGCATAAATTACTGCCAGTTATTTAGGAAAACATTTTTTTGCACAAAATAAAAAGTGTACTAAAAAATTACGAATAAAGCAAGCTTATCCTAATTATGTTTTGTATTATTTTTTGCTGACCCTCAAAACATGGCATTTGAAAATTTCCTGTTAGATGTATTTTGATAAACGTTTGTAGAGAACTTCTCAAATCAACGTTAGATTCTTTTATTACCCATAAATTTGAACGCTTTTGTCGAGGTCATAAATAACGTCCGATCGAGCCAGATTCACCGTAAATGTTTCTCAAATATAGTACGGTGAACTATACGTATATGAAATTATATTAGAAAATATAAGAAATTATATTAGAAGATAATTTCTTGTGTGTAGGTCAGATACGTCGAAGATTTAAGAAGAATAAGTAAAACTAGTTCAATGTTGGATTTTATTCTACTACAGATTATATGCAGGGCCATCTTTACGCATCGCCCAGATGGACATTTGCTCGTAGGCCAAAGATAATCTACGCGAATACTACGTTTGATTTTATAAAAGTTGTAATATTTTGATTTCTTCGAATGGTTGTAGTGGGGGCTTAGTACTTTATTTTTTCCAGGGGCCCATAATGCGGTTAAGACGGCATTGGCGTTAAGTTGTGTTCTTTCAGATCTGCGGGGATTCTGAACATTCTAAACTGCTGGTTCGTTAATAGAGCAATAGATTTGTGAAATTTTTGCCGTATCGGGAAGCCTCTCTCGTTTTTTGTCTAAGCCTGGTTGCGTACTCTTTCAGATGCAAGAACTCTTCTATGAGCATTACTACCTTCGACAAGGCTACATCGACCCTACCATAAATCCACACAATCCTAAGCTTGTTTCCGCCTTGACTCTTCACCCGAACAAAAACCCTGCATACCAAGTGAAGCTCCACTCTTTTATGAGGACGCGCAAAATAGAGGATCTCTTCACTAGAATCAAACTGCTGCAGAGAGACGTCGTGGACTTCAAACGCCTGCTGGGACAAGTACCAAGCATGGAAGAACACATGCTTGGCCTGAAGCCGACTCTCAATCGTTACATGCCTTACAACCGCACAGATGTTCTTGCATGGGATTTTTTCACCAACCGCCTGGTGTTCACAGTTCCTCCGCAGCAGGCACGGCGATCCATGCCAACACACCGACAAGCGAAAGCACTGGGCATCATTGTTCAGGTCAGTGATTTTTCAGCAGCGTCTCGATGAGGATAATAAGGTCACACAACGAGTTCTTTTTTTAAAAATCATTTGATTTGTTTTTGTTTATGTACTTTGGTTGATATGAAAAGAAAACGGTTTGTAAGCAAAATGCTCTACTTCCTGTTTGCTATGTTTTTTTTTAACGTTTTTAGTGAGTGGAGGTGCTTCTTAACGTTTTGATGTTTATAGGTGTGTTATTTTTTGGGTATAAACCACCCGGCAATGCCCTGTTCAGTTTATAAATAGGTAATTACACAATCCTATTCGTTTCCAGAAGCTGCAAAATGCGCAAAATCGCTACCAGCCTCTAATTGCTGCGAGCAAATTTATGTGGCACTCATGCTGAACCATTGCCTTTGTAGGTGATGCGGATGATGAACGCTAATTCTCGCAGCCGGGGCAGAGTGATCGATTTCAAGCAAGTCGCATACGGATACAGACGAGTGAACCCACTGTACGGACCGGAGTATGTGCTCGACCTTTTGCTAATGTACAAGCGTTACCAAGGCAAAAAAATGACCATACCCGTGCGCAGGCACGCGTATATTCAGCAAACTTTTGGCAGAGCGCAATTCTGGGAAAACCACCCGCTGCATGTTCACGACATTAAGCTGTGGCTGGACAATAAGCGACAGGGTTTTGTCGCGTCTGTGATGTCTTCACTTCTGAAAAGGTCTAGAACAATGATGTCATTGTTTGGGCGTCTGAAAGCCCAAAACAAAGAGAGGTTTCAAACGAATGTACCCTCTAATGTGCCCAGTGACAAAGAAAGCATCGACAGTGTACCTTTGCAAACCACAACCCGATTACTACAGTACGACTCGAGAACGTTTTCTTCTAAATGGGATGCTACAACCGTAAATATAATTGTCCCACTTGTGGGTAGGCTGGAGACTTTCCGCAACTTCATGGCTAATCTAGCCCATGTCAGCTTGTCGCGCGGTGATCCAGTCAGTCTGCTCATCGTCTTGTTCAGGCAAAATGACCCTTCCAAACTGGCAGAGGGTGTGGAGACAGTAAAGCTGCTGATGAGCTACGCCGAACAGTATCCTCTGTACGATTTGCGTCACATCGAGATAAACGGGGAATTTTCCCGGGGAATGGCGCTGGAAATCGGCGCGTCGCACTTCGACAACGAGTCCTTGTTATTTTTTTGTGACGTCGACGTTGTCTTCAATAGCCAGTTCATGCAAAAGTGTCGCGCAAACAGCGTTCGCGATTCCAGCGTTTACTACCCCATTCTTTTCAGCGAATACTACCCCAGATATGACGACGTTCTGAGTGCTGTCGATAAAAAAGCACAAGGCGCAGCGTTTTCGGAATTGCACGACGATCGTTCAGTTAGGGAATCCCAACGTGGTATCAATCATTTCAACATAACCAAGCACGGTGGCTACTGGCGAAATTACGGCTACGGGCTGCTTTGCGTGTATAAAAGCGATTTCGTTGCAAGCGGAGGTTTTGACCTTGGAATTCAGGGTTGGGGATTGGAAGACGTGAACTTAATTGACAAATTCGTCGGTGCTCGGTCCACATTGACCGCAGGCAAGTTCGATACTGCTGGTTCGCTGAAAAAGCATCGCAAAAAAACTCTCCACGTTGTCCGCACCGCGGATCCTTCGCTAGTTCACGTTTACCACACTTCTCACTGCAATCGAACCCTGGCAGAAAACCAACTGCGCATGTGCCTCGCGTCGCGGGCGTCCGGAATTGCTTCGGCGAGCAAGCTGGCAGAAGCGTGGCGGCGTTCAGGCAGAACGTTTGGACCGTCAAACCACACGGTCAATGACGTTGTGAGCGAAATATCCCCATTGTCGACGGAAAACGAGGTCGGGGCGCAAAGAAAACATAGTTGAGAGTGAGTTGCAGAAATCTGCTGGTTAATGACGAGAGGCGCCGTAAATGGGTAAAGGTCAGTTGCCGCAAAACAATGAAGCACAACTTGAAACGAAGAAATGTCTGAAATATGAACAATTCGCTGAAAGAAGTGGAAAGAAGATATGCAGTTTTAAGGCCAGTTGCAAGGATTCGTTCAAATATGCAGTAAACAGTAACGTGCCCCTTGGTAGTTCGAATGATGTGTGATTTTTTAACAAAATGCAAAATACGTGTGGGCATCAGCTGAGCTGCGCTGTTTGCTTTTTTGTGTTTGATGTATTTATTTGAAAACAAGTGCCATGTTATCAAGTTTTACTCATTCGGAACCACTGTATCAGCGTTATTCAATACCGCAACAGTATTTCAATTACTGTTACATCCTGGGGTATCATGGGGATGATAGTGATTGTAACATCGCTGACTATCCTTTTCTCTTTTAGACAATGTGTCATCGTTGGTATTTTCAAATGGAGTTGGGATGACGCGTGATCGTTTTATTTTTTTTGAAAATATTTCGTTTTCTGCAACTTAACTAGAAGCCCAGCATATATATTACTACAGAAGCATATTTTTAAGGCAACGTGTGGGGGGCAAGTTGGAAAAGGCGTTCACAGACTTGAACCGCGCAATAGAGAATGAGAAGCCAGGAACTGGGCGCATTTGCTTAAAAAGTGTGCGACCATTTTAGGGACGAAATGTTTGTTTGGAAAAATAATTCTCACATAGATCGAGATCCCCCCCTTCCGTACGCACTGTCCCCGAAACTGCGGATTCATCACATGCAAAGCTAAGATCAAAGCAAGCGTACTTGCAAAATATTACCTGCAGCCTATGTCGCAAGAAAAACGGCAGAAGGTCGTACCAACCTGGTTGCCATATTAAAAATCTTCCAGCAAAGATTTCACACTTGTTACAAAAATGTCTGTAAAATATGGTTTCATTGTCAAGCTCTGACTTCGTCAAGGCAATTGTTTATCTTCTCATGGCTTGATGTTTTCGTTTTTACTTGTTTATTGCACGTGCGTGGGTAGCGAAGTAACCTGATATACCTCACCAAAAGTGTCAGAGCTTACGGCAGTACATCGCGCGGCGTGTTCACTATACACGTACACTGTGACGAAACAAGAGTATTTTCCCGGTGCTCAGTAGTGAACTACAATGCATGCGTCAAGAGCTGGAAGAAAGACGCGTTTCTTTGAAAATTTCTTTTCTGTTTTTATGGCGTGTAACGTTTCTGCTGTTTTTATCAATCATAATAAAGCGAAATGCTGCTCAGCAGCATCGATGTCTCTGGACGGTCAGTCTGGCAAAACAAACTTGTAACTTGTTGTTTGATTGGCCCAATTCTGGTAAAGGTCGTGTTTTCAACAAGTGAGTGATAGCAGTATGGGTGGCCAACTCCAATGTATTCATTGTTATGGTCACGCATCAGTGCGACTTTACTCGGTGAATGCATTTGCTAGGTAAAGCATTGTCAAAATTGTGGGCCTACAGCGTCACATAATTATCAGCTATCGTGTTCTTTGCAAAATTGCAATGTAAATATTTTCCTAATTTTTTATCTTTGTAGGTTAAACTGCAGTGTTTGAACACCGCATTCTGTTTCTGTAGCAACAAAGTGTGTTTCCTAGCCAAAACAGTGGAGGGTGCTGTTCAACTTCGCGGGACAGGTAATGCGCTGCTGAAAGTAACCACGTAATGCAGGGGTTCCCAACCTTTCCCTGACAATGCACCCCTTCAGCATTTGGGCAGATGAGCATGTACCCCTAGAATTGTAGATATATTTAACAATAAACATGTAATGGTTTTCGAAGATAACATTCAATATATTTATAGGCCTAAATATTTGATAATAATATATAAGCAGTGGCGTAGCCAGCCCAAAAATTTGGGAGGGGACAAAATATTTGGGGGGGCGAAATGTTTTATTTTTGCTGAAAAACACCATTGTGTTTGAAAAAACGCCTCTCAAAGCACAAAATTACTATGTTCTTAAAATTTTGGGGGGGCCATGGCCCTTTTGCCCCCCCTGGCTACGCCTATGTATATAAGTACATTTTTACACCTTATATTGCTAACCTTAAATGTACCGCTTCAGACAGGCACAGGGAAGATTCAGCCAGTAAGTTTAGGGGCGGAGATTTCAGTAATATTTGGCATTCAAGTCTCATTACGGGTTCACTACTGTAAGAAATGAAATATACTTCACAACACTGCTGTGGCAAAACAATGGCCTGATATCGCGAATGCTGTTTTCCGAATTGTAAAAAATCATTGTGAAAAAAGTTACTTTTGTAGGTTTTTGGGGGGGACGATCACCCCAATCGCCTCCCTCTGGATAGGCAAATGTACCCCAGATTGGGAATCTCTGACCTATTTCGCTGCTAAAGCTAAATGAATTTCATGATCGTAGCTTTTCTTTCCGTGAAACAGATGAATCTTTGCAACCTTGCTTTACTCAGGCAGCTGAAAGTCGATACAATATCCTAATTATGCCCACTCGTAAAATGTCTGTTCACAGTGGCGTAACTGACGGGGGCAGGGGCGCTAGCCGCCACTCTGGCAAGCTAAGTGTAAAAACTGGGCCCCCTGTAGCTGACTTTTTGATATTTAGTATTCTTTTGGTTTTCAGTAGGTTGTTTTATTTAGCTAGTATAGACATCCACAACATCCGGATTCACTATAATTTTTTAACTTTTTTTCTGAGTGTTGGCTAGTGGGCCTCCTGTTTGAAACCTCTAGTTACGCCACTGGCTGTTAAGATCCAATAATTCCGAGGTTTTTGGGCTAGCAATGCAAATGCTGTAGGTATTAGGCTACTGCGTAAACGACAGAATATTAAAAGTCGAAGTTTTTTTTATTTAAGCTGATCACGTTTATCGCAATGTATAAAAAAGAAATGCTTTTCATCACCAATTGCGTAACTATAGTTAAAGTTAGTTTATGCTAGGTCTCACCAAGACTCTTACAAGAGACTTAGCGCCTTATGTCTAAATTGCGAATCATCTCACAATCGCCAGCAGAACTGGACTAAAGGTTTGAGGATCATATTCGTTGGGCTCACTTAATCACAGGCGTGGGCAAAAGGCGGCTCCCTGATCTTTTCTTCACGGATGTTTACGCTCACTAACAGAAGACAAATTTGCGAGCAAACAGTTGTGGAAACTTTTAATTTTTTGCTTATGTAAGATGTTTCTTGAAAAGAAGTATTTTATTCACATTGACATCTTCGTAAATTTCAAAATGTTTGTCTTTCAGCGAAGTTATTTTTTTCTTCCTTGGAAGAGCATCATTGCAAACAAATGTCCGCGCGTTTTTTTCTATAGGTGATGTTTCCCCTTTTAACCTTCTGTATTTTGCGCCGCTGTACGGTGTACACTACTTGTGCCACAGGAACCTCCGTCAGTTTCCAAGAATTGTCTGAATTCAATAATTTCTTGCATCTGTTGAACGTTTCTTTGCCACGTAGTACTGACCACCAAATAAAACAGTAAGGTTTTATGATCGTTCTCAAATTTATGGCTTGCATGAAACAACATCCAACAAGTTAAAGTCAAGCACATCAGACACACAGATTACCCATACCTTAACAACCCTTCGGCCTTATAACATTTTCTGTCACTGTTTTCGATCCATCCCAGTGCAGAAGTATGCCTGGTGAAGATCGCATTGCTTTGGCAGATTACTGTATAACAGTGCATAGCACCCAAGCAGTGGCGTGCAGGGGGGTGGGGCGAACGGGGCGCCGGCCTCGGGCATCCAACGCAGGGGGCATCCAAAGAGTGAAATTACAAAAGTTAAAATGCTGTAACTAGATGGTTTTTCCTGTTGTACATCTACTATTACATGCTGCATGGATTTAATTTTTCCAAACTTGTTTTGTGTCAACATTAATTTTTACGTATTCAAATGCCAATAGTTCTCAGCTTATTCATTACCAGGGACTTTTACTCTAGGTGTGCGGCGCACACCCAATCAAACTAATAGTGACGTGACTTGTTCCAGATTGTGCGATCAAGGGAAAATCACAAAAAGGATTGAAAGATAATCAGGGTTGAGAAAAACTCGTTTTTATTTAATCCGTTTTTCCTTTTTTTAAAGAAACAGGTTTTTGTGTTTTTTTTTTAAAGAATTGTGAATTATTTTTATTGCATCATGCAACACCACCACTTGCAGAATTACACGCTAATAAGTTGTTATACCTATTATGGCATTCAAATTGGAGGGTAAAGAAACGCACCCCATCTTTGTTTAGCAAAGTGTTGTTGGTCAATTCACTCCGAAGTGGTAAGGGTTGGCAAGAATGCGCACAGCAAACAGAGATAAGCCACTCCCACACAAACTCTGCAGTTTCACGTCAAGTTTATGTACATGCCCTGCTAGTTCAGCATCTGTATAATGCAGGGGTCACCAACGTTTTTGAAACTGCAAGCTACTTCTTGTGTACCAATTAATGCGAAGGGCTGCTATTAGTTTGTTACACAGTTCAAAAAATAAAAATTTTGCTTAATTTACCTTCAATTATTTTCGTATTGATATTCGTTAACTGTGAAGACATTGATCATGCTAATTTTATTTTTAGAATAGGCCCGTGGGCGACCCGCGTGGTCCGTAAGGGCGACCTGGTGCCCGCGGACACCACGTTGGGACCCCTGGTATAGTGTATTTCTTCAATATATGGTTTGGTATGGTCCAATATCAGAAACAAATTAGAATTTACTCAAACTGTTCTAATTATTCTTCTCTTTTTTGCAAGTCCTTGAAATTTAGTTGCTGTTCGTTTTGTTTAATTAAAAAAAATTACAGTTAACTTTACATGTGCTGCTTATTTTACTTTGTAGCACATTTTTCAAAGCAAAGGTAAAGAGTGGGATTTTTGGTGGGTTTTATTGTTTTTTTTTAAGTGGGCTACTTTAAAAAAAAATGAGTGCGTTTTATTGGTTGTGTCCAATTACATCAACACTGAAGATAATTATGGACGTTTAATTGATTTTCTGAGCCAATTTAAAAACTGTCCCATTTCAACGTGCTTGATTTAGCTGATTTTATGATGCAACACTATTTTCCCGTTTTGTTTTTTTGTGCTAATACAGTCGCACACCTGTGCTTGGAATATGTGCTTCGTTTCGAGCTTCGTCATTAATTGGCAGTTCAGGCGGATTGATCATGATGGCTCACACGCCCGTATCTGTTCTTTCGCCTCAGTAGTTGTACATATGACAGCCACATCATAAAAAACCAAAGTTTTCTTGCGTATACTTTACGCGCATTCTCAATTCTTGCGTAGTTTACAAGTTTCAAACTGGCAACCCTGGGTGTCGGCCATCCCAGCCGTATATTTTTTCTGCTCGACTGCTATTCGACGAGACAATCGTGCAGCCTTGTATTTTTGCAGTTGTGAACTGGGTTGACGCAGCCCTGAGTCTGTTCTACTCCCCTGTTTTAAAGCGTTGCCGGATATTTTTACAGTTATGAACTGCTCTGTCTTAGGAGACCGCTGATAATATATGTTCATTATAGTGACACATTGTAGTCTACAACAACGAGTAAAGAGAGTGCGTGTGGATTAATACGCACAGGGACGCCGGAGAATGGAGACATCGCGGAGGTATTTCCCCCTCTGTTCTTTCAGAAGGTGCCTTTTCATAGATGTAGGAGCAGGCAAATTTTGGGGGGTGCGAAGGATTTTTGCCCGAATTTCCCCAAACTTGGCCGAAACGTTTTTGTGCAACTTTTGCCAACAAATTTGCTCCCACAAAGATTATGAAGACCTTTTTTTGGTGTGACCTCCGAAAAATGTCTTCGTGTTTTTCTGCAAACCTTGGGTATCATTTTTCAAGTCAAGCAACGTTGGGCGCCATTTCTACCCGGATTTTCAGGGATTTTTAGCAAATCAAAACTTTTGGTGCTGCGCTTGCACCCCCTGCACCCCCACCTCCAACAACACTGCTTTTCACAACAGTATCATAGGTAATTTCATGGTTTATCAAGATCGACTTGAAACAAATTTATTGCGGCTATTCGTGCACCCAGAAAATTCCGAATGATTTTCTATAATTTATGTTATTGTTTTTGAGATCAACATTGTTGATGAACAGAAACAAACATAATTGGTAACGATTTTTTTGTTTTTTAAAGTTTTCATTGCCCTCAACTCTTTTACTGCTCCCTCTGCCCTACCGCAGCTCCGGCGTCCCGGAATATGCATGTTGTGTCAACAAACTTCGTCATATTATCGTCCTATTATGACGTGTCCTATTATGACGTAATATGACGTGACCGGACGTGTGGCGTAGTGTTTAGAGCGTTCGCTTCATGTCTGGTAGGTCGTTGTTCGTGTGGTTCGAATCTCGCCCGGGTCGTGCCAAGACCTTGAAAATTGGAACTTGCTTCAGTCTGGCCAAGCGCTCGGCATAATGACTGTAGCAGGGAAATTCCCCAATGCGGATGCAATCTTCGTCGGAGTCCGGTCGTGTTGCCTACTGCCTTTCCATCGGAATAACCTCGTCGAAGACCAAGTGTGTGCGGTTGAGAAATGGGCGATCTCTTCAACATCCTAAACAAATCTCTGCCTGGGCGATCGTCGATGCCACTGGAAGGACAATTCTTGTTTTGTGCATTGTCTGCACTTGTATAAGAACTTTCCGCAAAATGTTCTCGTGTCTTCGTCGTCGCCGCGAAAGCGACGGCATGGGCAGAAACTGCTGATCCCTTGTGGATAATATCATCATCACAAAAGTGTATTTCACAAATACTTGTACTACAGAATAAGGAATAAATTGTCATGAAAATACGTCACTAATGCTAAACAAACAACTATGTTTTGAAATGAAATACATATGGTTCTTTGTGAAGCATCTGCTTTATAATATCTTTGCTTGTATTTCGAACAGATAATAAAAGTTTGTAAGTTGTTCCCGATGTTTTTGTTCGTCATCAGATTTAGCTAAATCTGTTCCCGATGTTTTCGTTCCTCATTAGATTTAGCTAAATCTGTTCGCCGGTAAATCTGTTTCGCCGGTTGCTTGCAAAACGGTCAGTAAAAATAGTTTTGCAAGCAACATCCTTAGTCTTGGCATATTTGAATGACCAAATGCAGCCAGGAATAGCGCAGTGTGTAGGAACCATTGCTCAATCAAGCTTCAAATTTCATCTATAACTTACCTGTAATGTACAAGTTGGGAGAACACACAAGAAATGTGTTTAGAATAAATTCAGAAAAAAAATCTAACTGAACAACTAATAAAAGCTTCATTTATGCTCTAACAAGCAGTTTGCTTGTCCATTGCAGGCCACTGGGTACAAGACGTTGCATGCATTGGCACAGGCAATAACAGAGACTTAAAAATGAAAACTAAAAGCAAAATGAAGCAAACACAGCTTCAGCAAAACCATAAAATTTTAAACATGAGGCATGTTACTTCTTGCCTTTCTGATGAACTTCCAGTAATTGCTGCAAACCGTGAGATATTCCAGAACCTCCTTGGGTTGCTGCAACCTCTAAGAAACTAAATCTCAGACACTTGATGGAAAAATCTGTTGCACACACGGATTGTTTGGAAGGGCATATTTTATTTTTCAGAGAATTTGAAAAAGGATCTTTGTAGTTCAACTTCCCCTTGCCCGAGCTAAGCTGAACCGGGTATAGCGTGGTTAGTTGCACCAAAATCTGAATATGCCACACAAAACACCTGTGGCAGCAAAATTAACTACATTCAATCTGATAAATTTACCCAAATGCGTCTGTTCTGAGAAGATCTTTTGTCGTTCCAATAGCTGAAATTCTGGAAATGGAAGTAGAGTAAACCCGGGTTAATGCGGATTCGGTTCATACGAATCTTCGCCAGACCTGATAAAACTGTTGGTACGAATGATTTCTAACGTTTTTCTTGATAAAAATCTTCGGTTTTACCGGATTTTTTAATCCAGATTTTGCCAATTCCGGATAAAATCTGCTCTTTTCACATCTCCTAATCCGGATTTTTCTGTACTTCCACACTGTTATATTGGTAAGTGCAGTGACTGGTCACTAGGAAAGATTCGGCAGCTTTCAAACGCAACACAAGCGTGCTCACGATCAGTGGCGTAACCAGCTCAAAATTTGCGGGCCAAAATTTGGATTTTAGGCTAGCAACAGTATTTTGTTTGGAATACCGCCTCTCGAAGCACAAAATGACTAGGGTCATAGCCCCCTGGCTACCAGGCCCGTAACCAGCTTAGGACACCAGGAGGGGCGAACAATTTTCCGAGAGAGGCCCAAATTTTTTGAACCAAGCCCAATATTTTTAAATTATGTTCAATACATTTTTCCAGGGAGAGCGAACAAGTTTTCTAGGGAGGATTTGCCCCCATGCGGCCCCTGGTTGCGGGCCTGCTGGCTACGCCTATGTTCACGATCAGGCGCGAAACCAGGGGTGGGGCATTTGTCCCCCCCGAAATTTTCAGAATATTGCGCAGCAATTTTGACATTTGCGGTAGCTTTCATGTAATGAAGTTAAATTTTTGTAGGCTATTCTAATCATTTTTATGAAAAGTTTTACTTAAATTTTTTTGTCTTACTGGTTTCCTTACAAGATATATCTTGAGACAGGCCATCTGATCGAAAATTTCGCAAACGATTGGTATTTAATCACAAATATACTGAAATTGGGAGATCGTTTAAAATGTGGGTAGCCTATTTCTAAGGCATTTTTATCGTTTTTTCGTATACCACTCCGAAAATTGTCAGAAATGCAGTGTGAGTACGCTTTGATTTTGTTTCTTGCCATCTTTTGAGAAAGAGTTTGCATACACTCTTGAACAGTGGCGATTCTAGAATGAAAAAAGTGGGTGGGCCACTGCAGGGCCAAGGAAAAAGTAGGGGGGACAACATAAATATCTATCTTGCATGGTGATTTTTCATTGTTTTGAAGATGAAGTTGCTACGATTAACCCTATCAAACCCAACATAGGCTTGTGAATATCATTACAAAGAGGAACTAGCGTTATTAATCACTAGAGACACCTAAACGTCACTGTAGATGCAATCACACACGTGTACTGCTATGTCGAAAATTCTGTGCTAACCATGCAACTTCCACAGCACTGCACAGTGCACATGTAAATCGAAATACCGTTTTCCGTACACAATTGTGCCAGCCTCACATGAGCGAAAGCAGCTTTAGAAAGTGAATACAATTCACATGAAAGCGAA
>JGI24021J15306_10006769_pt1 | contig 13879 bp, 10 predicted proteins | sample Ectturendosymbi1_FD_15306 | JGI IMG/M metagenome (IMG submission 15306) | reverse complement strand
TGACTTTTCGCTAAGATGCCAAAATCAACACACTCTGTTAATTGTCATTCAACTTTCCCTCCCGAAGTTCTCTTTCTTTCTCATTGCGTCGTTCTTTTGTTATTCAGTTGAAACCATGTTTGAATTCTTGCTGGCGCGATCAACTCAGTTTGCAGATCTTACTGGGGAACATCAATTTTGTTGTCATTGTAACGGCGTTTATCACGATTCAAGGCACTGTTATGCAACAAGTAATCTGTGACGGACGCGTACATTTCTAGCCGCAAACTTTCCACAACTACGATAGCATTAGTAATAAGTGAAGGGCAGAGGAACGTGCCACGTCTGATCATTGCCATCGCCAGGTCATGTAAAGCAACGTTAATTTGTGAGCATAGTTGCAGTAACGCGGGTAACATTTTCTTTTGCATTGCTTATGTACATTAAAAGCACGGAAAACTCTTGCATTCCATACTGTTGTTATGGATGAAATGCAGCACACACTTGTTCGTTGTCCAGTCCGTGGGCAAAGCAACGGAAATGTTGGCACAAAGTTAGGACGTATATGCAGAACTTGCCGCAGCCCCGGTCCGGCCACGGCCAAAAATCCTGCCCCGGTCCGATCACTAATCCAGAGATATCCTGCTGTATTTTGAGAGACTGTTGGAGAAATATGAGAGACCTTTTCGGTCTCTAAAAACGCTTTAATAAAACACTGATTAAGAATACTGAATTTCGTAGGTAGGCAAAACCTGGTCCTAAATAGCAGCTGGTGGACATATGAGCCTTTTTTCATCATTGCTATATCTAGACAGCGTATTCTCAGTCAAAGTGTCGAAGTCGATTGTCAAAAGCAGCAAACCTATTGCATAAGATTGCATTTTCTGGATTTTGCCACAGCAAACTTGTTTATGATCCTGGTAGTGTGTATTTCACATAGAACTTCATGCTATATGCTCTTTAGAATTAGGCTGTTCAGCTTGTTTCGCCTAATAGTGCTCCTTTGTTCATCTACCATCTTAAGTTTAGAAAATGTCTGTTCTCCACTGCAGTTGGTCACCATGACAGTTAAAAAAGAAATGCTCAAATCAGTTCCCGCATTTGTAAAAGAAGACTGCAAGTACACACTTAATGGCTAGTGAATAGACGCCAAATACCGGGCTGCCAATTAGATTTTTTGAACAACCCCATATGCAGTAGACTCACCAAACACAACCAAGATTTGAACAGAAAATCCCAGGTAGACACAAAATTAGGTGGATCTTTCTACTATCTATCACATATGGCCATCTGTAAGTCACAAAACGTGCTGGTGAATATATATACTGTAACTTTGTCAATGAACTTGTGTCTGTCGGAATTATTATATCGCAGTAAACATGGATTTGTTTGCATTTCTGACGGTGATCTAGCAGCATTCACAACCATTAAATCTTCATTCCCAGTGTCCTTCTGTAGCTAACCTTTGAGATCTGGATCTTTCAGCCACTCTACCTCAAAATTGCTGTGTGTACCACTTAATCGTTCTGGGGGCTTGCTTCATCAGCATCTCTTGCCACTTGAACTCACTGCACTTAGCTAATATTTAGAGCTTATACGGTGTCAGCTGCTTGTTCATCAGTTACGTTGAAGACTACCGTACCTTGATAAAACAAGATAAAAAAGATGAGACTAGAAATAAAGTTTAATCAATCATACCCTGTCTTAAATCACTGCTACGCAGTTAAATCCTTAAAGCCCAGATCGTAAGAAAAAAAACAGAAAGCCAGAATGGCATTGAAAACCCCAGGTTTGGCACCACTGGACAAATCATTTTGAAAGTACAAAAAATTTAACACAACTTATAGAACAGGTGAATGTGATGTAATAATATTTTTTTAATGCCATTCACTAAAATACAATCAAGCATATCTGGAAATTGCTGCATGTTGACCTCATTGCTTGAGTGGTCCCATTAAGCTGCAAATAACTGTAAAATACTTCAATCTTCAAATCACAGTAGTCTAATGCAAAAGCATTCCCTTGAAAATCTTCACCTACTTGCTTACGGCAAATTTAGCAAAATAGTGACTTCATGGACTGATAAAATTCTATATATATAATCAGGGATGGATATTAGGGGGAAACGAACGGGGTGGTCGCCTCAGGCCGCTTTGTTTCAGAAAGCCATACCCATAAGTCCACTTCTGACAGTTGAACTTACTTTTTGCGTTGTTTTGTTAAAAAGCTTATTAATCACTCTGTAGGCATGGTGTGTCAAAACAAAGCAACAACAATGTGCACATGTGCCCACAGGGGCCCTTTAACAACTTTTAATGTTTAGACAAAGACCAATTTAAAATCAAATGACTTCAAACAATTTAGAATGAGAAATGGACTTCCACGCAGACGCAAATTCCCAGAAAAAAAGAAAAATTTTATTTGCTTTTAGTGAATAAAGATTCTGCATAGCATGTGTAAAATATATGGCCCCCTTCAGAGTTTGCCTCGAGCACCTAAAATCTAATCTCCACCCTTGCATATAACAAAAAACAAGTTTAACACAAGGACCGCGGGGTCCCCAAAAGCACGGAGCCCTAGTGATTGTTACATTTGCTACTATTGTCAATCTGGAATTGACACAGTGACAGATGCAGGTTTGAAGCGGTAACAGTGCGGGGCTGCGCAGGAGCAGACAATAAATTTCAAACTATGTAGGGCTCTATTGTATATTGTGCACAACAAGGTAGGCTACGTGAATATTTCCCATGTCACAATAAGTTCTAACACATGATGAGAACGTATTACGACGTTTGTAGCACAAGAGCTGCCTACATTTTCGATTTCAAGATTCATCTTGCAAAACGTTCTTAATTCTGATAATACCAATCCATGACCCATCAAAAAATCTTACATGGCCCACAGGTTGAAAAACCATGTCCTAATTTATTATGAAGAAGAGCTGAAGATGCCATATTACAATATACTCTGTCAACATTCAGTGTCTGAGTCTGTGCTGTGACAGCTTCCTTTTGATAGATCCTGCTTTATGCAATTACAACATCTATATTTTGTAGCCTCATTGTAACCTCACAAAACTTCAGTCTCAGGTGATCTGTTGCTTGTGTTAACTGCTATATGTACTTTACATCATATTTGTTGCTTAAACATGTTTATTTTTCTGAAAAGCACTTACGTTTTTGATCCAGGAAGATGGTGACCTGGTCTATATAGTCCCACAATTATCCCACATAAGTTCAGCTGCAGCAGAAAAGTAGCATCACAGTATCTTCATTTGTTTCAACCATTTTAAAGCTGTTGGTGACGGTGAGTGTGTCAGTGTAGAATTTTATACCATCTTATTTTTAATCAGCAAGGCCAGAAGAAAATCGGATAGATTATGACAGGCCAGAATTAACTTCTGGGTTTGTGCATTACCATTTGCCTTGTGCAAGACTACTACTCTGCATAGCACTACCACACAAGGAGATTATAGTTGTCTACAGTCTTACCTTAAAGTCATATGGCTCAAGCAATTCTTCACTTGGATCATTTAGAGTTGTGATTGCAGTATTGCTCGAAGTCATTTTCAAACTTTTCTTTGAACCTTTTTTTGAAGATTTCTTATTCTTTTTACTTAAAGTGGGAGGTGAGGAAGATATGACGGTCATCAAAGCTTCTGCCTGCAGTTGGTTCAAGATACTTTCCAATAGATATATGTCTTGCTGAAGATTTTTTAAATCTGATATAATCATAAATAGCAATTAATGATTAAGTAAAGAAGACTGCTCAAATATTAAAGATAGTTTGAACAGAACTATTTTCCAAAATTTCTCTGATGTAGCACGGTTACCCCTAATACAGAAAATTGTTACCATTTTATTAACATCCAGAACTTCTCATCATGTTTTCAAAAAAATAACAGATCAGATTGAAATTACAAGGAAAAAACTATGCAATTTTTACTACATATGTATTCAGCCAGTCTTAAAAAAATCTTATTTTGCCAATGGTGAATGCACTAATATTTATAAGTCACTTGCAACTACACCTTCAATCAACATGAAGCACGTGAAATTGTTTGGCACCGTTATGTTGGTAACACTTTCAGTTCCAACATAATTATGTACATATACAAAATGTTATTTTACAGAAAAGAAACAGGGCAATGTACAAATAGAATTCTGGCTTCTATTGGATACCAGTTGCAATCTTTCTCTCTGGAAAGTTTGTGCATTTATGTACAAAAACTATGAAGAGAAACAATGGACGTAACCACTGAACGCCTTGTTTGGCCTTCCATTGCAATGTCCTTGTTAAAGTGACATATACATGGTAACCTTCCAAACCCACTTGGTTTCAAGTGTGACCGCTTGTGCAAACATGTGATATAATATATAGCTATATAATAATGTTCAACATTGATCCAGGAATATGACAAGTGATTGCTTAATTGTAAGCATGACAGATTTACCTTGAGTGTAAGGACCAACATCTTCATCTTGATGAATAACATGGTTTTCACCAGGGTCAGTCTTAAACATAAACATATATTTTGATTTACCATACACAACAATCTCCATTAAGATAAATTTTGAACATGTTTTGCTCTACTTACACATACATTGTCAGCAGTGTTGGAGTAGGTGAGTGTTGCATCTTTTTTTAATTCATTTTGCCGGAATTCTCTGTGCTGTCTCAAATGTGACACCCATTTATGGTAAACTTCCTGTGTTTTCACCTAAAACAAGTTTCACAATAAAAAATACTTTTGCCACTCTAGCTGGGAATGGATCAATATACACAGTGAGTCTATCAGCTAATAGTTAAACACATTCAATCACATACCAAACATTTGAAAAAGTCCTGTATATAAGACTGAACAATTATTTTACCAAAAAAACATGTTGCGTTGGCAACAATACGGTTTTCACAATAATCATTCAACATCCCTGGCTACCGCAGATTTGTACGAAAACCTTCTCTAAAACCTTGATATTAAAAAACTTACATTTTGTGAAGTTTTCTTGTACCTAAGAAACACATTTGATCCAGTGAATCACTCCATATTACAGACAAAACTTAGCATTACAATGTAAGAAGAAATGCTTTTGAACTAATGCAGTCATATCTTTTGAACTAATGCAGTCATACCTTTCCAACAGAAAACGGTAGTTCAAGGGGAAACACTACATCATCTTTAAAGTCAATTATTTCTGGGGTACCCAATGCTCGATTTTAGGCCCTTTGTTATTTTTATCGTGCAGAAATAACTCACCAAATCGAAATTTTATTAAAACTATACTTTTTGCAGATGAATACAGTTTTATTTCAGAGTGACAATAATCTGGGAAAATTACAAACTTCAGTTAATTGTGAAATGACAAAGGTAATGGACTGGCTAACTGCAAACAAACTCCCACTAAATATTGCCAAAACAAAATATATGTTAATCACAAATAAACATAAAAGCACAGAATCCTTTGCAACAAATGCAAACAGTAATTGTGTTGAAAGAACATTGATTTACAAGCACATTGGTGTAATGTAGATGAAAAACTGACTTGGAAAGAGCATTGTTAGTAGAGCTGAGTTTGAAGTAACAAAAATTTATTGTTTAAGTAATTTCTAACAGATTACTCAAGTAATTCAAGCAAGTAAGAAAAATCGACATTTAGACTTAAAAACATTCAAGCACATCACAATCATTGCAATTTTTAAATCACATAATGGGTGGTTCAGACAAAATTCGAACCTGTTGGGTGCGATTCAATTTAATGGAACAAGCTCCTGGCTCCAAATCATAATCATGATGACAATCAACAATTGTGACTCACGAAGCACTCCGCACAGGCAAGAAATCTGTTAGCTTCAATGTATGATTTTGTGTGATGATACTTGTCATGTATAATATTATGTTTACAGCATCAGACTTGGGTTTCTAAAATCTTAAATTTTCTAAAAGTGAATTACTTGAAATATCAGGTAACGGCAAAATTCCTTAATACCTTGGCTGCCGGGGTACGATATATTCACATTTTGAAATCAGCTTAAAATCAAGCAGCTTCACCTGACATAGCAACAGCATACCTCCTCTGCCGATTGCGCTAGAGAGCTGTTCAAACCCTCAAAAGACTCAGCAAGTCTTCGAGTCTGCAATGAAAAAAAGTTTTGGTTTTGGGTTTCAGGTTTTTTGTGAGTGATGTAATTAGTGGGGTGTGTTTTTGGCCATTTTGGTTCATGTTACCTGGCATAGGACCCAACCGCTAGACGGAAGTATTTTGCTGAAGTTTAAATGGGAAACTAGGCTAGAATGCGAGTCTTTTGAGCCTTCAATCAACTTTCTAGCGTATCTGGTTCAAAAGCTATGATCTAAAATAAACAAATTAATTAATAACCTAATTAAGGGATTAATCAATCATTTTGCTTACTTTAGATCATAGCTTTTCAACCCGAAACCTCAGCAAGTCATCCAAAGTATCAAAAAATTTGGATTTTAGCCTAGTTTTCAACTAAAACATCAGCGAAATACTACTATCTAGCAGTTTGGACCCAGAGCCAGATGATGTGGACCGAAATGGCCTAAAAGTACTGTACTCATGATGTTACTAACAAAAAATCTGAAACCCAAAACGTAAATTTTTTTTTCATTGCAGACAATGCAGACTCAAAGACTTGCTGAGTGTGTGAACAGTTCTCTAGCACTTTCAGCACCGGAGTTACGCCCGTGCAAAGACACATGCGAACAGCCTGTTTTTGCGCAAACCTCATGAATTAATCCAGCACCGAACATGTTAATCAAGTAATAAGTAAAGGTTTTCAAGCAATTAAGTAACTACTTACTTGAACCCAGCCCTAATTGTAAACAGTCGTGTCATACTACATCCAAATATATTGGTGCAATGTATAAAGTTAAACATCATCTTAACACGTTTGTTGGGAGTCGATGTAAAAGTATATTGTACTTTGAAATCACACATTGATCCGCTAATCTCACGCTACTTTGCAACTCCATAACTTGCCAGTCAATTCTGCTAGTGAGCTATCCAAACCCTCAATAAGACTTTTCTAGTATACAATGAAAAAAATATTTTTGGGTTTTAGGTTTTTTATGGGTGACATCATAAGTGGGGTAGGTTATTAGCCATTTTGGCTCAGGTTACCTGCCCTGGGCCCAACCTTTAGATGGGAGTATTTCGCTCAGGTTATTATTGAAAAGTAGGCTAAAATCCGAGTATTCTGAGCCTCTGGTCAGCTTTCTAACATTTCTGGTTCAAAAGTTAGGGTAAAATAACCAACTTCATGGTCAAAATAATAAATTATCTAATTAGAGGATTAATTAAATATTTTGTTGTTTATAGGCCATAACTTTTTTAGGCAATTGCGCGACTGGTTCTCCACCTACTTAAATCTCATGACACTATTGCGGTGTTGCAGCAGTCTACAACTTCTGACGCATTTCCTCTTTGGCATTCATGAATATTTTTTGAATGTATAAAAACAGTAAATGTCGAATGTGACAAATTTAAACCGTTTTCTTCTGGTGGCTTGTCCTTGCCTGCAACGCATTTTACTTCAATTTACCATATAACCGCTTTGCACATATTACATTTCATACCCAGAGAAAAAGACTTTTACTAACTATTATACCCTGTTCCCTTTACACTGAAAGCAGCTTCGTCTTTGGGAGGTCTGCAGCCTAGATGACCCTTGGTCCTTCGCAGCCTCCAACTCCCTCATGCATTCTATGCATTGATGTACTTGGAAGTCATTGCAGTTCTTCATTATAATAATCATGATGGCATCATTCATGCGTGTGTCTTAAAAGCTTATATTTCATCAAAGTACAGTAAATGCATTAGCGCCATCAAGCGTATACTATATACTACTGCAATGTATACTATATACTACCGCAAATATACAAAGCGTATACCATATACCACCACAAATATCTCCTCGTCTTCTTTCGTGTATTTGTTTTTTTTCTCTTTACTGCGATACATGTTAAAAGTCTAGCGTAGGGGTTCCCAAACTTTCTTTGGCCATGTACCCCTTCATCATTTTGATAGTTGAGCATGTACCCCTAAACATCGGCGCCAGAAGCATTTTTTTCAGGGAGGGGCCAATAGTGGAATTTCTACGGATGGATTAAAAATACTTTCTAAGGATGGCCAAAAGTGGCAAAATTACGTTTTCACCATTCGAAACTAAGAAAACAACCTTTTTGCAAAAATTTGTTGGAAAATGTCAGATTTTAAAATCCTGGGGACCTTGGACCCAACGCCCTTCCCTCTAAAACCTATTATGACAAAAAGGCTGAGGAAGATAACAAAAATATATTTATCAATAAGCATATATTGAGTTTTGAAAATAATATTCACTGATATTTATTTTAATGTTTTATTCATTGAACCAGACACGAAGTCCATAGAGCGCATGTACACACTATCAACACAACACAGATTGATAATAACGGACACAGTACGTTTTGTAATGGCATTGGTGCTAGGACCACAGGATTACAGATGCTTGTTCGGTAACTTGTAAAACTTCGTACTGCTACATTGGAGACTCTTTCTCAGGGGTTTAGTGGGGCGGAACGCGTGGGAATGGTGTTCCCACACCTATTTCACGTTTTGCTTTGAAATGACTTTGAAGCTGTTTGAAAATGGCTATTTTTGGATGCTTTCCCACATCTTCTTCGTTAGCAATACATCCCTGTACTTTCTTAACATAATTGTTCACTAACTTGTAACACTTGCTACAACGCTACATCCTGAGTATAAGGACACGAAAATCGCATGTTAAGAAATAGAGTCAAACCCTGGTTAAGTATGAATGTGTTGTGGCTTGCACATGTCCGCAAACTAACACTGTAACATCCGGGCACTCAGTCACAAAGTAAAATGCGGTAGTAGTGTTCAAAGAATAAGGACGAATACCGGTATAAACAATCTGACTGCATCAACGCGCATCACAATACATTGTTGGACTTTTTGCATCGTTCAAGAAAGAGGTACATATTTTTCTCAATAAAGCCTCAAAGATAGGAGTGTTACCTTAAACCTGATGACTACTACCACTCGCTCGCCATGGAAGGTTGTACAGAGTTCTGCAACCAAAGTTACAGTCCACACGCAATCGGTGGATGTACGCCTTTCTGAAATCACACCACAATTGTGATGCATACATGGACGTTCAGAAGGAACGAAAAAGTGAATTTTTTACTGAGTTCGAACATCGAGAAAAAGAAGCTCGCAGCTTGTTTACTGTATAATATTGATATCGCAGTTGTCTCTGAATGTCTTTGTGATCTGAAAACTCAATATCTAATACAATCCCCAAATATTTGTAGCTGGAAACAGATTTTACTCTTTGTGCACCCAGTGTCAGCAACAGGGCCATGCTTTTTGCACTCTTAGCCTTAAACAACATACAAACAATTTTGCTGTAGTTGAAAATAATTTCATGTGACTCTGCATAAAACTGACACAAACCTAGTCTACTTTGCAACCCACTTGCACTTGGACAAAACACACAAATATCATCAGCAAACATCAAGGTGTTCAATAGGACTTCACCAATGTAACACCCAGCTATAATGCTGTTTAATTCAAGAGATAAATCATCTGATCTAAATATGCAGCACACAAGTATGGACTCAATACTCCCCTTTGTCTAACTCCATTAGTAACATGAAACTGTTCAGACAAATTCATACAGTATGTATAAATATCTTCAGATGAATAATGTATGAACATATTTTTCCCTTCTGGTATTGATAACCTCAAATGTACCCCTTCAGATAGGCAAATGTACCCCGAGGGATACATGTACCCCAGTTTGGGAACCCCTGGTCTAGCGCTTTGCATGTGGGAGTGAAGACGTTACACAATACATTCAAATGGTTTCGATACTTGTTTTTCAAATAAAGTAGAGACGAAAATCCCGATTCGCACAAATACGTTGTTGCAAATGGCACTAGAATAGACAGGGCTTTGCACTCATTTTCCAGTAACTTTCCATGTTTGAACACCAAAAACTTTTGAGTTTTGTAGCATTAAACAACAATTTCATTGCTTGGTTTTCTTTCAAGTCGATGAGATCTTCTTCAAGAACATCACCATCTGACATTTGATCAGCGTTGAAATGGAATGATCTATCCCCTGTTCACTAACACTGAGCTTTCCAGCTGAGAAATACCCGTCGAAGGAAGCTTGCAGCATGTCAAAATGGGCAGAAATTTCTTGTTGTACACGTGGAAATATGCACCCGAATTCTTTCACTGTTACTTCCAGCACGGAAAAGCCTGTGAAAATTCCAGCTTTAATTCTACGACTCCAAATAGGTAACTTCTGCTTGAAAGATTTTAGTTTTTCACAGGCCTTCACAATATGAATTTTTCGACCTTGAATGGAGGTACTCAATTGGTTGCGTTGAAGAAAAATATCTGAGATATATATAAGCATTTGAATAAATTCTGGTGACTCAAGTGGATAACCAAGTCGCTCTTACAACTTCGTAGAAAACTCTTGATTTCCTCACGTGGACTGAAAAACCTGTTTAGCACCACACCTCTAGATAACCAGCGTACTTCAGTATTTTAAAGCAGAACACTGTGGTCGCTGCCTAAGAAAGATTGAAATAGCCTATGACTTACAAACGGCCTCGAATGAAATTGACTATTTTGACACTTGAATCAAGGGTCTGCTTCAACTTTGCTGGCATAGTCTTTGCAGCAAGAGCGTGTCTGTGCAAAAAACAGTGGGTTACCTGTAAGGTGGGAATTTCTCTCTTCATCAGAGCCGCAAAACCTGAGCGGTTTCCAAGCATTGAGGGTACTCCATCAGTACACACAGATCCAATCATTTCCAGATCAATATCATTTTCACTGAAAAAGTTTTTGACCAACTCAAACACATCAATGGCAGTCGTTGTCGTTTTCAAAGATGCACAAAACAAGAAATCTTCGACGACAAACTTATCTTTGACATATCAACCCATCACAATGAGTTGACTGCAGTTAGATACATCAGTTGACTCATCTAACTGAATTGGTATCTTAACGGGGCTTGCCTTTATACTGGAAACCACTTGGTCAAGAATATCCTTGCTAATATCTGAAATCCTGGTGCTTATCACGTTATTGGACAAAGGAATTTGTTGCAATTTCTTTTCAGCTTATCTCCTATAACAATTTTCACCATATCCATTGCACAAGGTTTGATAATGCTCTCAGCTACGGTATGAGGTTTCTTCGATTTTGCGATTCGATATGCAACGCGGTGCGATGCATGAAGCAGTTGCTTATCCAGTGTGCTATGAGACTTCATTAGATTCTAAAAAGTTCCTTTGTTATCACACCTGGCCTTTTTATTTTTTAGTGATTCAGGATCCTGGCCTTCGCTTTCTTTTCCTCCATGCTTGTTTATAAAATGTTCTTGAAGTTTCAAAGGTTTCAAACTCGAATTGAAGAACGCTTTGCTGCAAAGAATACATTGAGGTCTTCCCACTTCGTCTGCCACAGTAAAAGTGAAGCCAAAATCTGAATAAGTTTCATCCCACTTTCTTACCTTACGTTTCAACATAATAATTGTATCTGTACTCCTGACAAAAATAATCACATCAAAGTTCCTCTTTCTGCAATTGACGGCCAAAAAACGAGGACCACTTTTCTCTATTGGCCCTCTTTATAATGCTTATAAGACCTCTCACAACCTCGCTCCCTGCTGGAGGATTTGGATAGTGTTAACTACAGCTGGGACATCTGAAATAGTAAATCACCACATTTTTAAATTGATTGTTGGCCAAAGTGACTGGAGCTGCTGAAACGCAAATAATCCTTACGAACAAACAAGCAATGTTAGGAGAGAGCTTCTAACTGCACAACACGAATGTTGAAGCAGTGAAAAACACTGAAACGTAATCATGTCTTACCGGAAGGCGACTGCTGCTTGAAATAACCATTCCTAAACTATCCTTCGCAATTAAAAAAAAAAATACAGTTTATTTTCCTTCACCGTGCGTGCATTTTCCTTCACCATGCATGCTGTGACATTCATTGCAACATTTTTTCCACACAGTGATCACCTCTGTCACGAAAGGCCCAAATACATTGCAAATTTAAGTTTCCGAATACAAGTAGAACCCACCAAATCAGTTTACAATGCAAATTCGTGCTCATGTTAACTTTGGGTCCAGAAAATGTCAAACAGCAAGAAGCATGTGAATTCTCAACTAACAACTTCACACAGCACATGACACGTGCTGTGTCAATACGGTGAAGTATTACACCATAAACGTGTGAATGTCACAATGCACTTCTAAACGCAGCGGCCGTCTTCAGTGTGGTAACCGCAGCATGAGGCAGAAATAGCAACGCACGCATTTTGGAATTTAAATTATTGAATTAGTAACATTGGCTGGAATAATTAGTCTAGATAATGTTTATTTCTTTGAGTAATAGCACTTGCAAGTTTTCATAAATATCGGTTCGTTTGAAGAAATGTTTATTCAAGGACATACAAACTCTCACCCTGAAAAATCGCAGTTTGGACCTCTGAAAATCCTGTTTTGGACCCCCGGGGGTTTGAGAACCCCCAGTTGGGAACCACTGTACTAAAGAGTCTAACTATCACTATGCCCACATGGATCAATTCCAGCCTGCTAGCATCAATTCACATTCAACATGTAAACAATTGCATCGCCGCAATGTACCCCACTATTGCCGGGTATGCAAGAATGAGATACTCAAGGAGTGCAAAAGCAGTAAATCTTCCCCATGAAGTGGCAAATTCTCATGCCGAATCCTTGCATAACCCACATCAAAAATTTGTTTTTTGTGGGCACTCTTTAACTTAAAAGGAAATTTTTAACTGCATTCAAACAGTTTTGCTATTTGTAACTTATAAATGTCATTAAGATTAAAAATTTTGAGCTGTGCATACAGTTTTGCAGCATTTGATCTACATGTACTAAATATAATCAGTCTTATAATTTTATTTTGTATTGTTTTTATTGTTGTAAGTAAATATCTTGATGCTGACCCCCAACTACTTATTGCATACTGAAGATAAGAAAGACTAAACTATAATATACTGTTATTAACACTTTGGCGTCCGGGTTAATTCAAGCGGTTCGCATAAAAACAGCTGGATCGCACATGGCTTTGCGCCAGAAAATCTCTGCTCCGGTTAGCATTATGGACCTGGTCGAAGTGTCAAAAGACACAGCAAGTCTTGTAGTTTGCACTCGAAAAATAATTTTTTGGTTGGGGGATGCCGTTTTTTTGTGAGTGATGTCATAAGTGAAGGACTTTTAGGCCACCTTGGCCAACTTCACCTGGCCCTGAGCACCAACCATTAGATGGTAGTATTTCGCTGAAGTTTTTATTTGATTTTAGACTACAACCTGAGTCTTTTGATACTTTGGATGACCTGCTAGGGTTTCGGGTTCAAAAGTTATGATCTAAGTTAACAAAAATTTTTGACTAATTAGTTAATTAATTCATTTGTTTATTTAAGATCATAACTTTTGAACCAGAAACGCTAGAAAGGCTGAAAAGACTCAGACTCCAGCCTACTTTCCAATGAAAACTTCAGCAAAATACTTTGGCCTAGCGGATGGGCCCTAGGCCAGGCAACATGAGCCAAAATGGCCCCAAAACTACTTCACTTATGACATCACTCACAAAAAATCTGCAACCCCCAACCAAAAAATTTGTTTTCGAGTGCAGTCTAGAAGACTGGCCGATTCGTTTGAGCCCTTGAAGAGCTCTCTAGTGCAATCGGCGGAGGAGCTGGGGCGTTGGTAAGGCAATCGAAAAAAAACAAATTCCATGACATTCCATGACTTTTTCCATGACTTTTCCATGACCTTTGTTGCACTTTTTCCATGCATGTTGAAGTGATACTTACACTTG
>JGI24021J15306_10006767_pt1 | contig 13880 bp, 9 predicted proteins | sample Ectturendosymbi1_FD_15306 | JGI IMG/M metagenome (IMG submission 15306) | reverse complement strand
AAAAAAAAACAGAAAAAGTTTTGAAAACCAACGTTTTGCATTGTTTTTTATGCCTTACATTTTGCTATAAGAGCGCTTTACATTGTTTCAATTTTATAACGCCATTTCATATGCAGTATGCGAGAGAAAACACGGAATGAGCTGACAATTTCGCTTTTTTCTTTGATCTCAAAGCATCGCGAATAAGCGTATCTTTGAAGATTATCTGCCTCGCTGCTAGTTATTGGCTTACGCTTTTATTTAACACCATATTTGCGGCATTCAATCTGTTTGCTTTTCTATTTAGTGACAACTGAATTCGTGTGTTGAAAGTTTGTGGCACTTCCTTAAGCTGAGCCAGCAACAGGGTACACTGTGTACTCTGAAAAACCAGAGCTTACGCACTTGAAAAACATTCTCACGTTGGTTGTTGGCAGCAGGTGGAAAAAATACTGTAGAGCATGTTTGAAGCAAGGTGACAGATGAGATTATGAGTGCCACTACAGGGGAGGGAGACAGGTCAAGCTGTGTCACGTGTTAAAGTGTTGAGTAACAACGAGACTCACTTAGGAAAAACAGCAACAAACTTTTCACGATTTTTTTCAACGACTTTCGAGCAACATCGTTTTTCACTAAACTCACATTATTCAAAACTGTATTTTCACGAAATACATCTTGCTGAGATGTTTCTTCACATGCATGAAAATTAACTGCCTTTTCTAACCCCAATCCGCCCATGATGAATGGGAAAGGTGAAATGCACCAGAAAATCTTTGCTTAATTCTCAACAACATCCTCACAAGGTACCTTAAAACCAACACTCCCATGTTCAAGCACGGTCATTTTATCTTTTTATTCATTTACGTTTGGTTGCAACGCTTTTTATAAAATTATTGAAAGCATTTAGATAAAACGTTTTCAAAGTTGTTTGTTTGTACTCTATAAATCAGCAAAAAATACATTATTTGTAATCGGGCTTGAGAGTAAGTGGCGGAGATGAAAATTTGGACACTGGTAAAATTTTTAAAATGCTGGAAACGGAGTGGAGTTATTTTAATGCTACTTGCAACAGGAAGTGTTTACAATTTCTAATTGAAAGCAGAAATAATTGCCTTTACTTTGTATTTCAGTATGATGTCTAAAGCCCAATATTGATATCATTATTTCGCTGTGTTGTAACGTGCCATATTTATTTCTGAGATCAACTCACAAACTTTTATTTTGAATTGACTTTACTTTTCTGACAAAATTTACCCAAAATGAGTTGTTCGAAGTCATGTAAAAAGCAGATATTCAATTTGTTTGTCACTTGCTTCAACTTGCATTTGCGTGCAGGGTGTTTATTTGCAGGGAATTGAAGAGTGAAATAATAAATCACTTGCCACAAGCTCAGGTCTTCAGCCACTAAAATAATGAAGCGATAACTATTGATCAAAACTTTTTGTGCGTTTTTCCTTTAAGATTTGCATGCTTTGACTATTTCGAATATTGATTATTTTACCTTATTTATTGAACACGCCCCCTTGAAATCGTGAATTTCTGATTGTGACTGCTGCATTCAAATTCGCCCACACCTGACTTAGAGCAGATAATTTCATTTTATTTCTGTGTGTTGCAGTTTGCACGGCCAAGAACGAAGTTTTGCCGATGATTTCTGAAACATGAGTTTTTTCTTCACTATTTACCTGCAAAGTAAAAAATGAGACTAATTTTGGGTGTGTTTTGTGTATCACATCTCGCCGTGGTCCATAGCATCGCAACTGGTAAGTAAAGCTCATAGAAAAGAATTATATTATCGCAAACCAATAGTGGTGTTGTGCAGCGTAGGATGGCAAACTACTTTTGTTACAGTGAGTCTTTTACCGTCACTATGCGATACCACAGCAAAGACGCCTAGCGGCCAAATCATCCAAGCCCATTCCGGGGTTGACTCGGGATCTTCCGTATTCTCAACGCCTGTCAGTGGGTGCTCGTATGTCATGCAAGCAGCCCACGCAGGGGATAAACTGGTTTTTGGATTTGGAACTGGTTTGTGCAAACCTAGAAACTTGTTTGAGTGTTGATAATGAGGTCTGTGCTTAGAAAGTGTGTTCATAAACTTAAAACCTAAAAGTGGCTAGGAACGACTGAAGTGAAAAGCTCTCTACTGTAGTAGGTTTGTCGAACATTTTTACTTTTCTAATTGTTTTTTAGAACATGGTACATTGCTGAAGCCGAACGTTGGCCGTGTCACGTAAAACTTCCGCAGTATTAAAATTTCGTTAAAAGGTTTGTAGCGGTTAGCATGTGCGAATAGCCTCAAAAATAGTAGCATGCTTGGTATGATGATCACTCGCATGGCGTATGCAAAACGAATCTCATCAAAAAACTAGTTTTAATGGCGGTTGCTTTCCGATTCGGCTCAAAACAAGCCCCACACCAATACATGAAAAAATACGAGACTCGCGCGATCCATTCGCGAGTTATGGCCGATAAAATCACTTCAAAAGGCACGATCGTGCCCTCTGCGGGACGTATCAATGGTTTTAATCCAGCAGAAAGCCTGAAACGACGCCACTGTAGTTAGCATTTGGTGAAACGGAAGCGGTTGTTTTTGTATACCGTAACAGGTTATTCAGAGGTTAACTACATCACTGGAACAAGTAGTCATAACTGCAGCACAGCAAGCGTTCGCGTGTTGGACAGCGACGGAACAATCCTCATACCAAGAAGTTGCGGGACCCTGTCGAAAAACACCTTCACGTCATCTGGCAGCAATCTCACTCTGATTGTAGATAGCGTCGGCGGCAATGGAACGGTTTTAAATTTCACAGCACATTACACTTCGTATAGTACAGGTGGTGATGTTCATAGTGACGTTTTTTCTTTAAAACCTTTCCTTTACGCTGGATTATGACTCATCAATAGGCCCTTGCCCTGCGACGTCATTCCCTTGCTCTAACGGAAGATGCGTGAGCACCGAAGGTCGTTGTGACGTCACGTTGATCAATAACTGCGGGGATTTTTCAGACAACAGCCCAGGCCCACCCGGAAATTGTTCAGGTGAGCCCAGGGCGTTTGCACTCTCATTGACGCCGATACACCAATGCTTCGCACTGAGTTGGACCATGGGCGCAATTAGGTGGGCGACACAGGGGGCGTGTCCCGACACTTTTTAGACGGTGGGGACATAATACGCCATGTCCTCCCACATTTTTCTCTTTCGGTTTTGTATTTGGAGAGGTTTCAAAAACAAAAGCGACGCTTGTAACGTGTTGTGTTAAGAGCTTTTCATGTTAGATGTTACATACCCAAGTTGATGTTGAAACAGAGTTGGTGTGGTATCACTGATTCTGAAATTTTTATAAATTTTAGCTTTGATGAAATAATTTTAGCATTTTGCAAATTTTTAAGGACCACCAAGAACAGATTACTGCTCCTGTCCGTCTTTTCACCAGGGTTGCCGAGTCGGAGGTAAAATATCCGACTCCGACTCCCGAATCCAACTCCTTAACATAAAGGGAATGCAATTTGGCTGATAAAATCAATGTAAATTGTGGCGCACAGCAAGAAAGTTCAGTTTCAACAAACGTTTTAAAAGAAACTGTACCATTTCAATAGGAATTCCCAATTTAGGAGTGTGATGTAAAAAATAATCCAACTGGGCATCCGGAGCCGGAGTCGGACAAAAAAATCCGACTCCGGCTCCTTACGACTCCAACTCCGGCTCCGCAACCCGGCTTTTCACCCTGTGTGGTATACTGTAAGGCAGTGTTTTTCAACCGGGGTTCCGCGGAACCTCAGGGTTCCGCGAGTAGCTGCCAGGGGTTCCGTCGAAACAGACCGAAATTGCCTGGGACGAAATTCGCAACCACAGTTTTATGCGGTTGCAGCAATATAAACACTTGGATCATTGCGTACGGTTCCATGAACAACGCAAACGTTTGCGGAAGGTTTCGCTGCAGCAAATAGATTGAAAAGCGTTGCTGTAAAGCAGGGATTCCCAACCTGTGGTACACGAAGGTCTTCCAGGTGGTACATGAGTAGCTTCCATTTTTTCACGAAAACCTGCATTCACATCTTTCTAGTTTTTCTAGTTTACGTATCGGGCTTTGTTTCTACATAAATAAATTTTCCTGTGGCGTGCTTTCCTATTGTATCGCAACATTATGAATTTCGATGCGCTGTTAGCAAATTTACGCCACGCATCAACCAATCTCATTAAATTTTGTTGTGGTCTTTTACTATTATTTTAATGTATATTATTTTTCTAAATAGACTAAGATTCGATCAAATTAGTTGTTCTGGAAGAAGTGGTACGCTTTGACAATACGGGATGCCCAAGTGGTACGAGATTGTAAAAAAGTTGGGAATCCCTGCTGTAAGGTCATTCTCTTGGAACAATGAGAGTTTAGCAGCTGCACGTGTGGAGGACCACAATACAGCCATGATTTGTTTCGTGCAGAAATGTCACTGGCTTTGCCGTAACGTTGGTTGTCGCGTGTTCAGAAACGGACAGCATAAAATTTAAAGATGCAAACAGGGTCTTCAGCATGCACTCGATCGGTTTTCTATTTGCGTGCGACCTCATCTAACCGAAATGAAAATCAGCACTAAAAAGGACGAGGTATTATGTCTCTTCAGAAACCTAAGGCAGCGTATGCTGCAAGTGAGCGCCAATAGTTGAAGTATCGAAGTTCAAGGATCCTTAGGGTGGTATTTACGAGTGACAGAAGGCGGAACGAAGAAATTGATACACGTATTGGTAAAGTTAACGCAGTTCTGCGTGAGCTTTGTCGCTCTGTGGTCACTAAACAGGTGCTTTCAAACCCGTAAAGCTGTCAGTTTTCAAATCGGTCTTTGTCCGATCCTTACCTATGGTCGTGAATCTTGGGTTATGACCGAAAAAATATTATCTCAAGTACAAGTGGCAGAAGATTTTGCGAAGAGTCAACATTGTGACACTTTGCGACAAAGTGCGCAGATGTAAAATCAGTGGCGTAGCCAGCCCAAAAAACTGGGGTTACAAAAAATTTTGGAGGGACAAAATGTTTGACTCTAGGCTGGCAAAAGTAGTTTTGTTTGGGACTGCTTCCCAAAGCACAAAATGACGAGATACGCTAAAAATCTGGCTACGCCTATGTGTGAAATTCGCAGAGCTCTGAATGTCGATCCACTTCTCCGGATTGCGAGGTTCCAGCTACATTGGTTCGGCCTGTGTCCTGAATGCCTCACGAAAGACTAACGAGGCAAGTCCTGCTGGCTAAACACACGGGAAAGCGGCCCAGATGTCGTCCAAGGACTACTAGGTGGAATGACTACATCTCCAACCTTGCTTGGTCCCGTCTTGGTGTGGAGCAGTGTTCCCTCTAGGTGCACTACTGAGCAGTGCCACGAGACAATTTGCGCAGTGCTATCTCATTCTCGCGCACTTCCAACATTCTAAATTTAATACGGTATATATATATCGCATAGCCCCTTTAACGTTGGAAACGCTTGACTGTTTGTGTGTCTGCATGGTTGCGCGCAGTTGCATTCGCTTCGTGCGCAGCAAAACAAATATCTGCTCAGTGTAGAATTTTCTTAGAGGGAATACTGGTGTGGAGCCAGCAGAATTATCTGAAATTGCTGTTGACCGTAAGGTATTCCCCGTCCTCCCAGAGCTCTGCCCTTGCGACCCTCCCTAAAGGAAAAGAGGTCATGAAATTGAATGATGCATGAAAGTTTATGCGGCCACGGCCTATACATTTAGCATCAGTTCTTGTAATGTGGCGACAATGGTGACCCACTGAACAACCAATCCAAAGAAGTATAACTCTTACAATGACACTTTTGAAATTAATTTCATCTATTAAAATTGGATATTAAACCTATCGAAATTTGATATTAAAAGGATAATGCAAAGCGTGATTAGTGTTGCTTTGAAAACATCTCTAAAAGACAAGATTGGGAATCTGTATTTATAAAACTTTACTTCTGCATCGACCCGATGACTGTATAGGTTTCACACCAAACTGTCCCCACCACATTTTACAGTAAAATTGCACCAATGAGTTGGACGTATTCTTTCTCAGTGTGTTCAGTACTACTGATAATGGTTTACAACGTTATACGTTTTACCATATCATTCTGCATTATCTCACACGCGAAAGCTAAGCACTAGTTGGTTGTAATGACTTTTAGGTAGAACAATGTGCCTTTCTTGGTTTTGTGAATGCTTTTGATTCACCTATCTTGCCAGCAGGAAAAAAGCAAGAGATGATTGAGCACTGAGCAGCCGTAATTTTCTTTTGCAATTTCGATAGCGTTCCCTCTATCAGCAACTTGTATTTTTTGTGTTTGAATAATGGCAAACTTGTCCATTTTTTGTCAAGGCCCTACCACCACCACCACCACCACCACTGTAACACCTCACCTAACGACTGCAGCCCCTCCTGCACCAGCAGGTGATTGGATGTGGATTTTGTGGCTGCTGCTTGGATTTCTTGGAGTGTATTTCATATATTGGTTGATGTGGAGACCTGGTTATCTCATATGGAGATGTTCTTGTTGGCGTCATTTAGCATGCTGCAGGTAAGCAGAGTCAAACAAATGTTATTTCGGAAAGTTGATATTTTCCGCAAGACTTCGAAAACGTTTTGGATAGAGTATTTGGAGAATACCGTATTTATATCTTCTTTCAATGTGTGTGCTGATTTACTCAACTCACCCTGGCTGCGAGCTTTGTCAATTGAACAATAAAGTGATGAAGCCCATGGCAAGAAAACGCTGATTGATAACGTTTTTGAAATGACCAGCACGCCGCTTTGTACGAATCTGCTGCATAAAATCGTGTAGTTGTGCTTCCGGTTTGTTACGAATGAATAGTTGTACTACGCAGGAAATATGGATTTTGTCAACGCACACATCCGACTGCAGGAAAACAAGGCCGTTTCCTTTCATGTTGCAGCATGTCAACTGAACCCTCCAAAAATGGAAGTAAGTAAGCAATGACGGTAAGGACGGTGCGACTGTGATGAACTGAAAATCTCCATGTAGCCACCAAGTCCGATGTGCTTAAAAAAAATTAAAAGCCCAGGCGCTTCACCAGGTCTTAGTTGGTACGAGGCCAACAAAAAATGGAAATTCTGGGGTGCATCAGCGCAGGCCAAAAGGAGATCTTTGCCCATTTTCAGTAAGAGGAGCACCAACTGCAAACAGGGAGGTTCGGCAACATTGACAAAACAAATGTCTTTTCGATTTGATCCCAGGAACTGTTTAGTGCTCTTTCAATGGGACGCATAAAATTTTGCGGACCAAGTAGTCTTTTCAATTTTTATTTCGCCTATTCCATTGGCCAGGAGAGTATTAGCAAATCGTATTTTGCTATGAACTTTTTCATCAAATAAATATGGATGTCCTAACTACTCGGTCCGCATCGCTTTTCTTCGCATGCCTAAAATGATGTAAAATATTCATTTACAGTTCCTACCACACAAATTGCGATGATTGAGAAGTACAAGCGGGATGTTTCACATACTTATCTGACACGAGTATACGTAATACTTAACATTTAAGCCATAATATCGATCGTATAAATGAGATTTTCATATTTCCCAATTGCCGCAACGACTTAATTTGAAAGTCAGTATTTAATTTGAGAGCGATATACACCATTTCATTGAGTAAAATTGAAATTTATGCGCGCACAAGCATGGTCGTAGGAATGGGACACGGAGGGGAGCCTCAATTGGCTCCCTCTGGATTTTGAAATTTGATAATTGCTATTAATTTTTAGTAAAAAATGTTTTTCCGTTAGTTTTGGATGTGGAAAAAAGTGGAATTTTCCCACTGTTGGCCTCGCTAGAAAAAATTCGTTTGGTCACCCCCAGGAAAAATCCGCTATTTCCCCCATTGGAAAAAATCCTTCTAACGCCTATGCACACAAGACTTTCGCTCTCTTTTGATTTTCTGTCTAACGTCAGCGGTATAGCTGAATATTTCTCTGAGTCCGAAGGAGCTTTTTGTAAAAGCATTGTATGTGATCTCAAACAACAGTGAATGATAGTTTTATGGTGACAATAGTTAAACTGCGGGCCTCGGCCCAATCGTGCACGCAACCCTTTCTGTTGTGGTCCACGTGGTACTTAAGAGCTACAGTCCTGTGCCGGTTGCGTGCGCCTAAAACAGTGCTTTCCCAACCGGGGTTCCACGAGTGGCTGCCGGGGTTCCGCCGAAACGGACCGAAATTGCTTGGGACGAAATTCGCAACCACAGTTCTATGCGGTTGTAGCAATACTACTGCTTCACGGGTTTAATACAGAAAGTAGGATAGACACTCGTATTGTTGAATAGAATTCCATGAGCAACGCAAACATTTGCGCAAAGTTCCGTTGCAGGAAAAAGGTTGAAAAACACTGGTGTAAAACATAGATTACTTTAGATACCTCAAAGTAGCAACTATGGATATTTGATTTTTTGACATTAAGAATGTATTGTTTTTGTCATTGTACGGTTTATGACATTCGATACCATTTTATGTAACATAAATACAGTATAGGTTTGAAATCGGGACTTCAAAAATTAGCATGGACCTTTAGTTAGGACTGACAGGTTGGTTTGGGCCATAGGCCTAATAACGAAACTTTGCTGATCACTGATTTAAGCCGTCCTAAATACTTTAGTAACTACTTTCCTTTGTTAAATACCCGACTTGGGTGTTGTCACCTTATGCAGCAGTTCTTAGAGTTGTTGGAGGTACTTAAATGCAGCAAGTTTCATTCGTGCATTCGCCTTCGTAATCAGAAAAACAGAATACAAATTCTCAAAACATGGGCATATATTTTATGGGTGCACGAAATGAAGGGTGGATCAGTTTCACCCCAAATTCCTGTGTTCGAAAAACAAAAACAGCAAAACGTAAATTCCACGTATAAAACAGAAACACAACACAGGATTTATTCATCGCACATCAACGGGAATTTTGCTGGTGCCTTTCAGTGATAAGGTCATGAATGCGCGGCGTCACTTTGGCAAGCGCCACTAACGCATGGGCGTCCGCAGATATTTTTCCAGGGGGGACAAGAGTTTACATTTTGCTTATCCTCATCAGATTGCTGATGTTGCAATGCAAATAGACGTTCTCGAAACGCTTTACTGTTTCTACACAACAAAGAAATACCCCATGAACGCAGGGTTGCGGAGTCGTTGATAAAATGTCCGACCTTTCTAAATTTCCGACTCCAACTCCTAACATAACGTGAATGAAGTTTGGCTGTCAACAATTTTGTAGCAACTAGCAATCACTGGACATCTTGGTGCACAGCAAAATTTCCCCGTTTCAATAAAAGTTTCAAAAGAAATTGTGCCATTTCATCAGGCACGAGTAAGGATTCTTAACTTAGGAGTGTGATGTAAAAAATGATTCAATTGAACTTCCACGGTCGGATAAAAAAATTCTACTCCGACTCCTAGTGTTCTTAGGAATCCGACTCCACTCAAAAACCTCCGACTCCTTGCGACTCCGACTCTACAACCCTGCATGAAAGCACGCGCTCAATTCGCATCTATTATGAAATCTTATTCATGTGGAGGTGTAAAAAGGCTTGCCACAAAGGTGTAGCCTACTTTATGTTATCCGTTACAGCTTTTGCTGAATTGGCGCGTAAATATCGTTATCATTGTGAACTCCATACAACTGAGTCTGAAATGGACTTGAACTATCAACAACTGCGTTTGCGATTCTCTCATTAGTCATTAGTCTGTGCTGGTTGAACAGAACTCACTTCTGAAATCTGTCGTCTGAATTGTTTTCTACGCTTCGGTTGTCAGAAATGTTTTTCTTTTCATAAATTGCCTAATATGCATTTTTCAAGCACATTTTACAAATAAATCATAATTTAGAACAATTCAAGCAATGAGAAATAGACTTGTATCTTGACACGACTAACTGACAACTTAAGAACTTTTAAATTAGAACACCACGCAGGCTTGAAAAAACTGAGCAGATGAATTATGAAAACTCCCCGCAGCAAATATAGCTTTGCATGTAGTACTCGCTCAGAAGTCAGAAGCCGTAACCAATAAGCCGTATTCCAACAAGTTTTTCACAGAGTTAAAAGAAGTCTGCATAAGCGCATAGGCATAGCCAGGGACGCCATGCTCCCCCAAATACCTAACATTTCTTGTCATTTTGTGCTTTGAGAGGCGGTGTTCCAAACAAAATACTGTTGCTCGCTTAAAGTCAAAAGATCTGCCCCAAAAAGAATTTGGGGCTGGCTACGCTACTGCATAAGCGTAGCTTATTAAGCTATTCACTCAGGCACATGGTCACACTCACAGTCTCACACTACAGTAATGATGAATTTTCCAACTTGTGAAAGGACTGCTACTCTTTTCACACAGTATAAGATTACGTGTCTTCTTATGCTATCAGCAGTCACTGCCTCGCTGCAATATCTAGCAAAGATGTCTGTCGTCTGAGGACAAATTGTCGCAACTTGAAGAGAACCTTTGAAGATTCGTTGCCGTAGCATTGTTACATAACAAAGGCCAACAGTAGAAAAATGTGTTCGCAACTTTTGCAACGTGAATCTACAGGCAAAGGAGCGGACATGAGTGAGCTGCATGTTCACAGGGGCAGATCCAGGGGGCCATCGTCTCTGCTAAAACCTAAGGATGGAACTTTATTAAATATGATTTTTTACAATTCGGAAAACAGCATTCGCGATATAAGGCCATTTTGTCGTCCGTTGTTTTGTCACAGCAGTGTTGTGAAGTATTCTTCATCTCTCTTACAGCAGCGAAGCCATTATGAGACCTGACAACCAGATATTACTGAAATCGCCCCTCCCTAACCTTACTGCCTGGATCCGCCCCTGCATGCTCATCACTGCATGACTCGAGAACAGTGAACCTGGCTCTTAAATCAATGCGAGTATGAGTGCCATGCTGGCAAATAAAGTGTTATTGCAAGAATTAAATCAATTAATCGGAATTGAGCTGCTGACTTCAGATTTTCTAGAAATTTTTGGTTCGTTGTTCGAATTTCCAAGGGGGAAATGCCCGTTTTCTCCCCTGCAGATGCCCATGCACTCATGTATCATTTTCACAACAAAAATATATTCCTTTCTTAGTTTTCATGTCCACAACCTTGAAAATGATTGCTTGCAAAGGCGTGTTGTAACAAATGATGTGTTTCTGAAAGGATTTCTTAGCAATAAGTCTATTCTACGACTTGGTGACACCAAAACGTTGAAAGCATTGTTATTCTCAAGAGATGGCGTTGAAACTGGCTCCTCTAACGTTCAGTGATGTCGTCGACGCATTCATCAATGACATCTGCTGTTGCAACACTTCTATGAATGTTAACGGCTGACACCCACGCTGGACACAACTGTCTGCAGGGGATGTATCCGGTTAAAGACTTTGTGAGCTCATCTAAGTGCCTGGCAATAGATTCCCAAGTAAAGAAATGTCTCCGATTCCAGACACGTCTTCGATCTTACACAGTCCAACAGGGTAATGTTTGCCAAGTTGTTATTCCTATTTGGTCGTTTCCATCATAGCAGTTTTTTTGGAGAGCTTTCAGGTTTTGTTCCACATCAGCGATGTTGACTGCCCTCATAGGCGTAGCCAGGGGGGCCAAAGAGGCCATGCCCACCCCACATTTTTAGAAAATATAGTCATTTTGTGCTTTGAGAGGCGTTTTTCCAAACAACATAGTGTTATTCGCCTAAAATCAAACATTTTGGCCCCCCAAAATTTCTGGGATGGCTACGCCACTGACTGCCCTGCATCTATCGATTGAAATGATTGAGAGCTCTGAATCAGCAGTGTACTAAAAAATGTCCACGAACTCACAATGTTTGAAGTAATCTGCATGAAAACGTTGGTACTCATGTGAAAACAGGACTGATTCCATACACATATGGTACAAATCCAATTCAGCAACTTTCTCCAAGGTAACTACCGAACGTTAGAATGTCATAGATAGGCCTACTGTAGAAGCACCACCAATCAGATCTCTTCTAATTACAACACTCTCTGAAGATGCGTTGCTTCAGAAGCACTATTCGCATGTCGTTCACACATTCCGTTAAAACTTGCAATGCTTTTGCCAGTTTTCGGAGCAAGGTTGTTGTTGTCAATATTGTGACGAATTGTCAGATTATTTTCAATTTATTGGAGTTTGTTAAAGTTTGATTCCTAAAAATGATACAATTATGCAAACCAATCTGTGCAGCGCGGAACATGAGATGTTGTTTCAACGCTACGAACTTGTGTGAACCTCAGCGAAAGCTTTGTACATGAAGACATTGCGCTTGGCGAATGATCTGTGACGTAAAACTTTCCGGCTAGCCGACGTGCATCGCAGCTTTGCATAACCTTAAACACTTGCTATGTAGATTATGTTCTCTTCCAATAACGCGCGTTTCGAATAAGAACTCTCTGCAGATAGTCTGCCTTCGAATCGCCGTACTTTTTATACTGGGATCAATTTGTTTTTCAACTGTGAAGTGATCAAAAACAGAAAGTTCTGACCGGTGGTAATATTTCGCGAGGCCGCTTGGCCTTGCGCTGTTTGCGTTACGAAGTGCATTGGCTCATTGGTTGCAACGAAGATACACTTTTATGACCTATAATAAGAACAATAAAGTATGATGCAAGAAATATTTCTTAGTCGCCAAGATGACAATTTCAATATGTGTGAATTGAAAGCTCCTTAAATTTTCCACGAAAGATCGTTGCCTATGAAAAGGTCGTCCATTAGTTTATTCACGTCAGCTACCTTGTTTCTTTAAAGCATTTCTTTGCTGCGTCGCCTTTAACGTAAGGCACGAATGCAAACCGGCTTGGACTGGGAATGTAGGAGGTCTCGTCGAGTTGGAAGCTGATTTTGCTGGGCTTGATTCAGATTTGAAACTACTTGAGTTAAGATACAATTCCTCATGTCGTCTATTCTGTTGCTGTTGGTGTCATTTGAAAAAATCATTTGGGGTACCTTATCTCTGGATTTTTTCGGTCGTTTTTCGGTCTCAGACTTAAATGGTTTTGAAATAACCAAAAAAAATTAAGTCATTTCGGTCAGAATGTCTGAAAACATAGGATAATGAACATTGTTACGGCGAGTTTTGATACAACTGTGAGACAAATGACCGAAATATCTCAGTGACCAAAATGTCTCAGCAAAAATGACCGAAATATCTATCTCAGCGAAAGAAACAGCCTATCTTGAGCAGCTTTTCCCAGCAGCTTTGCCACCTAGAACACAGTTGGTTTTATGAATATATCACAAGTGGTGTGTAGTTTGCCTTGCTTTGCGATGAGGTGCACAACTTCGTACGATGCTGTGAGAATCAGTGCCTCAATACGTATCCAGTCCAGTACAGATAGAACAGCCTTTTTCTCAAATCTGGGTTTCATGACCTTAGATTAGGTCTCGTCCGACCCCAGGGTTCGATCGAACTCAGGTTAAGAACTACTACCTAGCTACAAGAAAATCTTGTTGTTTCTGCTGACATAGCTTGAAAGCGAATGTTATTCATCTCGCTCTTTCGTATAAATGGTTGAAGTATTGTTGACAATTTTTGTATGCTTTTAATTTGTCAAGGCGCATGACCAGTTGCTGCTAAACTCGAAAAATTGATTGCAACTCTCTACAAACAAAGTTTTAGGCGGCTTTAACAAAAAACAAAAAATTGTAGAACAAAAAAATTGTTTTAAGAAATTCTCCGTTCATAATGTTACTTCATTCGAGCGCAGGGGCGCAGCCAGGATTTTTCTAAGGGGGGGAGCTGAAATTATGGAAGCAAAAGCTATGAAAAGGAAAAATTGCTTATCATAAGAATAGCCAGGAAAGCACATATATTGTGGATAAACAGTTGACTGTACTCACCACGAAACCTGGGGTCCCTCCAACTAAACTGCCATCTNNTTTCTCT
>JGI24021J15306_10006765_pt1 | contig 13882 bp, 10 predicted proteins | sample Ectturendosymbi1_FD_15306 | JGI IMG/M metagenome (IMG submission 15306) | reverse complement strand
TTTTTGGTCCAGTAGATGGAGTTGGGAGTCAATAAATTTTATCGAATGAGCTTTGGCTACATTGACAGTACAACAATATAGTTAGCCATTAGCTGTAAATCGAAAGATTGACTGACTATCGGAAATATACTACAAAAACAATTAATCCATTAGCAATATCGACAAAAATTTCCTCATTGGTAGCAACAGAAAACTATTGTAAATGGAATAGAAACATTCTGGCCTCCACACCTTTCCTTTCTGGTATGACTGCGTGTAGCATGCATATCAAAACGACTCGTGTGACATCACAAAACTACTGACTCCCCCTCCTCCTTGTCACAAATCTGGTGATCCCCTCCCCCCGTTAGGGTGTGACGTCATTTATGGACGACTCCATTAATTATAATTAATTAATTATAAAAACAGATAATTATCTGAAGACATCGGGCTTTTGCGACATTTTCTGAAATTGTGAAAGCTCTCGCAGGTCGCACGCCGACCGTGAGCCCTATGTTGTGCAGGCCTGATTTAAAAGCATACATGTTTAGCTTTAATCCAGGGGTGGGGAACCTGCGGCCCGGGTGAACATTTAATATGGCCCACATCAAAATTTTCGTTACCCAAGTTGGAGCACAGCATTACGTCAAAACGAAAACTCCGTGACACGTAGACAGTAGGTTGAGAGAAGTATCTCTCGCTATTTGACATGCAATAGTTTTCTCTCCTCATTTGCCTTTGGAAGATAAAGGTAGAATTTGAGGATAAAATTAATTAGTTTTTGCGACTCGTCAGCGATATTCCACAATTCATGCGGCCCGTGATAGTAAATAGGTTCCCATCTCTGATATAATCACTTGTCCTGAAAACTCTCATAAGGGGCAAAGAACAAAATTTGAAAGAACAAGTGGCTGAATTTGGAATTTCCATACTTTTTCAAGACTTCATGTACATTCTGGTCAAATTCAGTACTTTCTCAAGGTCTTTAAAAAGCGATTTCACAATTCAATAGTTTCAGTACCGCGCGGGAACCCTGCATTTTTTTCCACTGCTATCCGTTCATGCTAAAGACTGGTGTGGTTAGTTAATGCGAGCTCTTTGTTCATGCATGCTGTAAAATCAACTGCGAAGACGTTATGTTCAGAAGTTCGTTTTTGTTTTTTCCTGGATTCATTTCGTAGATACCGATAATTGTGATTTGACAGTCTGGTGCAGGTCTGCTGACAGCTTTCGCGATACTGTGATTACGACCAACCAAAGTGCAACATTTAACATAAAGATTGCCATGCGTCGAGGTTTTCACAAATGTTATGCGAACCAAGCACGACGTGCAAAAATAGCAGATGGATATTCGATTGACCGCATCAAATAAGTTTGCATGTCATATTGCAGTCAACCCTTTAAACTGTGTATATATTCGAAAAAGGTTAATGCATCAACGGGTCAACTATGAACGCTTGGCATCCTTTATTGCTATACTTTCTGAATTACTGAGACGAGTGTTATGAAAAAAAGTGGATAGTGAACCACCAAAATTCAGCGATGAAGTGGTGTATGAAAGCCAGTACAGTTTAATCACCCACGCGTTTGTTGGCATTGAAAATATTCCAAACAAAACTTTGTTCTTTTCAAACAATAAATCTGCAGCCAAAACAAGCAGCAAATACCACAAACATTAGAATTTTTTGGACAACGACATTAATGCAGTGTGATGCGGAGCACAAGTCTTTAAATGTTTCAAATAGTCACAGCTTTGACTTACCGTCTCCAAGACTTGACGTGGAAGTACCGCCTCTACTAGACATGTACATTTTAGTAGGTTTTGCCGTAAGCATCTGCATTTGTCTGATTGATTCAAGCTTTAATGGTGAAGGCACAAAACCAACTGTGCATCCTTCCTTTACCTGCCGGCCTATCCACCAGTTTGGACTGAATTTCTGAAACGAGACCACAGCAACACGCCACAGTTAACCACGTAGCACGTATGCATTTGAAGTTGTCTGCAATTTTTTAAGTATCACACGCATCACCTTAAAGATCTTACTGTTCAGTTTGTGATAGCACGTGATTAAACACACGTCGGTCGCGGGGTTGTTTTCTTCGGTAATCGACCGGGATAACTCACAACACAAAGCAATGCTGTAGAAACCAATAACGTGGTCTGTCTTACAAGGTTTGCAATTCAGAGTGTATTTTGTATCTCTCTTTTTCGGCCGTACCAGGTCGCTTGTTTCGTTATATGTCTCGGAAAGATACTATTTTGATATTGCGAAGGAAGTCAACAAATAACAAGGCAAGGAGCAATGAAATGCTTTGGGCTTGGCTTCTCACCTCTTTAATGTGAAGAAAGTCTTTAGCCTCAAACGAAACAGCTGCACCTTGGACAGGCGAGTCGTCGTCGCGCGAACCATCGTAGCTCACGTTTGTGCGAACGGCGAAAGCAACAGGCTTCGTCTACGGAGCACAGTGTAAAAAGATACACATTACCGCGCTGAACAACAAACAAAGCGACACGCTAAGCTTGTCTTTTCTACCTAGAAAATTTCATTGACGTCGGCTACTTGTTTGAGCGGTTAAACCCTTGAAGTTCCTGTCCCAACGACATTAAAATTTTAGAGACAAAACCCCAAGAACAGGTGTTAAACGACAGAAAGAGTACGATTTCTATGCCATCTCTGATCCAGCAGTATTGTCTTAATGTGCTCTGACTCAGAGCCTTTGAGCATTTACTTTTGGCCTCCATGCATGCTGAAAAGCGTCTTCGTACCTGCCCTCGGGAAAGCCATCTGACGTTGTTGCTTAAAGTCAGAATATTAGCTATCGGCTTCTTGTAGCAATTCACAAAACCGCACGTGATCTTTTGCCAAGATTTTGTTGTCAAATTTTTATCATTATGTTTGCAACCTCAGTCAACTCTTTAGTAAGGACTTGCCACAGAGGACCTCCTGATGAATGATGCACTAAAACGATACCACGTTTTATTTCAGCTCCTTCATCAAAGCAACAAGATCTTTGTAAACTCCTGTCATGCTTGGTGTTCCGTCAGTTGCAATGGATGCAATGCGATTAGTGTCTATCTATGCCTTTTTTTCGTTGAACATTCAACTGCAGCTGCAAAAGTATCTTCGCCATTTGTTACGCTATAAAGTATTACTTATATTTTAGTCCTTCAGAACACATGTAGCGGCCTAACACTACATGAGCGGTACCATGAACATCGCATGATTTACCGCAAGCAATAGAAAATTCTACAGCTGCAGTTATGTCGCTGACTTGCATGGCACTGATGCTTTCCGCCAAACTGAACGATCTTTCCCAGACTGTCTTTGTTAACAAAGGCATTTCTTCGTTTTTTTTTTTATAATTTCTGTCTTGCTTTTAAAATTGCTGAACAGATGTTTTGAAGCCGTAATAAAGCATGTTTTCATTAAGCAATCCGTTTGCACCATCAGTAAAGAGCTTACATCTTTCCATTATTTCGTGTCTCACCACAAAAATGGCTTTAGTCACATTAAATTGTGATCTTATCCAGTTACGAATGGCATGAACTTTTCCACTTCTTTTTTTCTTTTGGTCCCAATTGGGTGTTTTCCCCAAATGGCGCATGTTACTGAACATAGTGCCTTTCTACGTTGAACTTCTTGTTGTTAGACAATTCATCGCCCCAAATCAGGCACAGGAGCAATCCTTTGCAATTTGTAGTAAATGCAAACATGTCTGTTCATTAATTTCTAAACCCTCTGTTCTCCTCGATTTTCCGTTTGTGTTTGAATCCATATTTACCCATTCACGTAGACTTGTTTTACTTTTCTTCGCAACTCTAAACTAGGACCCGTCCTTAACTTTTCACTGCCACAGTTGAGAAACACAGGGGGTTGTGCTCGAGATGGGCTCACTTGGTGCTAATTACTTTGTTACATTGCAATGGCTGAGTGTAGTACAGCCAGCCTTCACGCGTTGGCAGAACAATTGCACAATAAAACCTCACGTGGTACGTATCGAACGTCTTTGACTGTTGTTTGCGGAAAAACGAATTCTGAAGACTTCTCAACATTTGAAATGTAGTTCGCACTAAAGAACCTGTTTTCCCAAATGCAGTATAAATTACAGCTTAACATATTTTTGTCAAAGCCATTGTGATATCCAGAGCTACAGGTTGCCTACCACTGCGTAGCTGAGTGGCTGTGTAACCCAAGAAAAGGTTCAAGTCTACAATTTGCCACAACCACCAAGCAACTATCAAACTTGCCTTTGCTTTTTCAAGTTGATTTAAGGCTTCCCTTTCAGTTTCACGTCTAGCAGCTTCTCTGTCTTCTTGAAGTGAAGCATCAAAATCTGATACTCGGTTCATGTAGAGATCTGAAGAGCCCTGTTAGCAAGTATGCAAGCCATTAGGGGAAAAAATGTGAATGGCCGAAATGCACTTCAGCTGCAAACATATGAAATCTGCGGTGTTGGCAATGTTTTAACAAGGACAGGTGTATTATCACGTGTAGAATGTAGTTTGCACTAATCTAGCTTGAGAAAAGATGGTTGAAAAACAATGAAAATTAGAGAGCCTTACAAGGCAAGATTCAAATTTCAGGCTTCAGCCTTCCACCCATAACCGTCACCAAAATAAAATTCAAACTCAAAATTAAAACAAAAAAAACACAATACAATTTTAATGAGATGGACAGAGTTTCTTTTCTAAACCTATTGGTCGATGCAAGGAATCACTTTGCTGACAGCATATCAGAAATCATGCTCAGACACAGCAAGAATTGTCCAGCAAGATGTCTCAATACACCAATGAAGCAGAGCGTTAAATTTCACACTCTACTTCATGGGTGTGAATTAAAATGATGTTTATGATGCTGACTAGAAGATCATGTACATTCATTTACTCTTATGCTTGATTTCTAGTTAACCTAAAAAAGTTTCTTGCATACTACCTGGAAGATCTTCGGATACAATAAGTGGTGGGCAAGTTACGGACTAAGAACAACAAATGATTCTTGCCAACAGCAAATGCTAGATGGCCAATCAAGGGCTCTATAGGCATGGATTTTCCCTAGTTTTCTTTAAAGAAAAAACAAAGAAATTGCCTCTTAAATTTTTTTCTCAGGCCCCGATGACATCCTCCAGAAAACCCTTGACCTGCCACTCCAAAAATGTTCAACCCAAATTTTCCCAATTTTTAAAAATCAAAAGTACAAGACTTTCCACATTTTTAGTGGGTTTGAACAGCTCTCTAGCTCTATCGCCTGGCAAGTTATGACCTTATATGTGCGAGCTGAAATGTTGGCTCTTAAAAGGTTAAAATGTCATGGAATATGTTACTCTATGAAAATCAGACTATATTCCACAAAAGGAACTTGTTTTTCAGAAGGATTTTGATAGTCCATGCAATACATGTTTAAAGTTTGCCCTTTGAAAGTCACTGCTCAAGAGTATGCTTAGGCTTTGCGATGGAAGTAGACCAGTCAACCAGAAAAACAGGTCCTAATACCCATTGGATGCAATTTCAACTGCATGGGGTGGTGCAAACAGGAAACGCAGAACAGCCTAAATTACACATATAAAATCATCTCAGTAGCCATGTAGCTATTGGTGCTTTGCAAACATTAAGTAGCTATTGATGCTTTACAAACATTAACACCTTTGAAGCCGGCCAAGTTTCGCTTTAAAAGTACAATACACTTGTACACCGGCCCCCAACATGTTAAGTAGCTATTGGTACTTTACAAACATTAAACTTTTCATGTCACATACACCATGTGACACAGGACTAATTTAACAAACTAAATAAAAAGTAATAAATGTGGCATATAGGAACATATTTGAATAAAAGCTCAAAAAACTTGAAAACTATGTGTAATTTAATATGCAGCATTCTGATTTGTGCTTCAAATACTTTGTTGTGATTTAAAAGTGTCAGAGTATTGAAAGCAAGTTTAAAAGCACTTCATGAAGTTGTTCTTGAAATCCTATGTTAAACCGAGACAGATCCTCAAATTGGCAGCAATAACCCAACTCTACATTGAGTTAAATGAGAAACCATAACAGCATATCCTTATGAGGCTTTAGATACCATAGTTTTAGATATGTGCACTTAGAAAACAGTGATCTAAAACTCAGATAAACAATAAACTAATTATTCAAGCCTCATTACATAAATCAAAAATGTGAGGTGATAAAAAAACTTCTTGTGATTATGAAGGTCACTGAATTGCAAGTATACTACCAGGTAAATTGTACAAATAGGTTGAATTGCATATACAAGGTGTCCCAGAAGTCCCACACCATGCAGATTTTTATGAAAATCCATATAAATAAAAATTTTATTGATCACAATCATAACAGATGCTCAAATTGTTCATCTTCTGCATTGACACATGCATCAATTCTCTTTATGAAACAGTCTTTTACTCGACTTGAAACATAAAAAAACAAATTATGATATGGTGCGTGACTTCTGGGACACCCTGCATATGCAACAATTCTTTTTTCATGTGAAGGAAGTATCAGTGTCTGAACACCAAAACTGTTTTTGAAAATCGGTACCGCTCAGGCCATTTAATGCAGTAAGTTAAATAAAAGTCATAAATGCTGATGAAAAATCTTTAGCAGTTACAATGGCTTGTCTTGGCTTATTTAATAGCTAACTTTCCCATGTTTACATAGTATAAAAAAAACTGCTACTAAACTGTTGGCAATGTGTGTACAGTCATCACAAAATCATCAGAGACATTCAAAATACTGTACGGAAAATCAAACTATTTCCAAAATAGCCAGCAGTGTTGGCAATTACCAATCAGATAAAAATGGTTATACAAAGATGTTTATATGAGTTTTTCAGTTCCAGTTTTGCACTCAGAATCTTTCTGTCCAAAGACAAATAAGACTTAGTTGGTTTGTAGAAAGCTGTTGCATTAGAATGTTCAATACTTATTAGCAGAACATCTTTCACATGTTTCTAGCAGAATGAAGATTTTAATTGTCAATAAAGTATGAGGTTATGTGGACACAGGTAATGTTCAAGGATTATGCGCCAAAAAAAAACAGATCACACGTGGCTTTGTGCGAGCGTAACTCTGGTGCCAAAAGCAGTAGAGAGCTGTTCAAAGGCTCAAAAGACTCGGCAAGTCTTTTAGTCTGCACTCGAAAAAAATTGTTGGTTGGGGGGGTGCGGATTTTTTGCGGGTGACGTCTAAGTGGAGGACTTTTAGGCCACCTTGGCCCACTTCACCTGGGTAGTATTTCGCTGAAGTTTTTATTGGAAACTAGGCTACAATCTGAGTCTTTTGGTACTTTGGATGACCTGCTGGGGTTTTGGGTTCAAAAGTTATGATCTAAAGCAAACAAAATATTTGATCAGTTAGTTAATTACATAATTATTTAATTTTTTTATTTTAGATCACAACTTTCGAACCAGAAATGCTAGAGAGTCAATTAAAGGCTCAGAAGACTCGGACTTGAGCCTAGTTTCCAATGAAAACTTCAGCAAAATACTTTGGCCTAGCGGTTGGTCTCTGGGACACGTAACATGAGCCAAAATAGCACAAAAAAGTACTTCACTTATTACACCACTAATCTAAAATCCGCACCCCCCAACCAAAAAATTTTTTCGAGTGCAGACTAGAAGACTTGTTGAATCTTTTTGAGGGTTTGAACAGCTCTCTAGCACCATCAGCGGAGGAGCTATGGCATTGGTAAGGCAACTGAAAACTGCTGGTTTTAGGTCAATTTCCAGGTACGATATATTCGTAGACCAGCCGTCAAGGTGTTAATCTAAATCAGTGGTTCTCAAACTTTCATGAGCCATGGCCCCATTCTAAGTTTAACTGGCAAATAAGCAGCATGATGACACTTCAGATATGCAATATCATGGCAAAGCTACCTAGTGAAGGCCTCAGCTCATGACCCACAGAGAACTGCTCCGTGATCCCCACAGGGGACTGTGGGCCCCATTTGAGAAACCCTGATCTAAATCAATGTGCCAAGTAAATTGTGCATACGATACGAATGTTTCTTTCACAACAAACCCTTTGCACTCCTGACATAAGGTCTCTTGGTGCACAGGAAGTTGTAAATCAGACTCAGAATAACAAAAAATATATCACATTAAAGTCAGGACATGGTAGAAAGCAAGCATGATCTAACAACCCCAGAACTTTTCAGAACACAGTCAAAAATCAGTATAGTCACAGCTAAGAAAGTTGCCATTTGTGGGTGTATATAAAAGAAATAAAAACTGTTAGACAACATCCTTAAACCATCTTTCTCAAACCAATTAATACAGACATACTCAATTTGCAAAAATATGCTAATGTGAATCAGCAACAAAAAGTAATTTCACAAATTCTAAAATTGTGATACTGTTTAGAGTTGCAAGTAGTTTCAAAATGCAATTCACTTTTACATGCTGTCATCCGTAGCAAGTGGTTAAGCAATCATCCAAGCAAGTTCACAAAACCACCAATGCCTGGAGGATGGGCTGGTCCAGTTTGTTTGTTAGTGGCAGGAAAACTTAAGACTAATTAAACACCTTTAAACTGGTTCGCAAGTGCTGTCACCATTCACCTACTCAAACTTCATACAGGCCTTTGCAATCTTGCACCTCACACAGAAAGCAGATATATACTATAAGTGAAAATTTCTCGGCCCTTGTGACACATAGACTTTGAGAAGTTTTGTTTCATATATTTTCAGTTTCTAATAAAAGATGTCTTTTGACAATAATATTCACACAAAATGATGTTTACGAAGTGCATACGACTTTGCGTGCTGAGTAGGCATCATCATCAGCTCTCACTCAAATAGAATAAGTTTTCAGTTGCAGATAAAAATTTCGCAGTAGCTGCTTGAAATGTGTCAAAAGAACATCAAAACAGACAAAACACAATATTGTAAAATTTGTTCTTAACAGTTCAGCAGTAGTCCAAAAATTATTAATCATTTGTACCTGCCATTGGTGGCCCAATAAGCTATCAGACGATGACATGTGAGTTCTTTCCAGCATCATAAGCCAATTGCATGAGCGGATTGCAAGAAAAGTAGGTACAAAGTATTAATCTTTACGATTCTAAAATGCTCATCATGTCAGCTAGTAGAACAGTTTGGAGCATGACTGTGGCATAAAACAAGCTTCTCTGTCTAAAATATACCCAAATCTTGAATGTAACAAGAGTCAAATGACCAAACCACAACAAATTCAAACATCTTCCATTTAAGAACTGCTAAGGTTCAATTCAAAGTAAAATCCATCTTATGTTTCTCTGAACTGCTAGCCAGTGAGTACAGCAGTGCCAATGCTCCTGCAGTAATATAATAAACTACAACATGCAGAATTTAATAAAAGAAAAGGAGCTCACAGCAGCTGTCCATCCTGAAACAGCAAATTTGGAACCAACCAACTGTGCTGCCACATGCAAAACAAAAGCACATGTGAAAACGTATACCTGTCTGAGCCATGATCAAGACTGGACTGTACATACATTATTAATAAATCACCCAACTCCTTTCACTCTTCTTTGTTCTCTTAGGTACTTGGAGCAAACTATGCATTTCTCTAATTAAAGCTGCAATTCCCACTTTTAAAGACCAAGATTTAGAAAGTGTATTAACTACCTTATAAAAGAAAAACAAAAGATGACTGCTATCAGAACTTGGTCCTTCTGTCTTTTCATCAAAAAAATTTACTATGCTTTCATTTCTTTTTTATTTCAACCTACTCTAGAAGAAACCCACCAAACATATGGTATTAACTGTCAAAATCTACCAAAAAATCACCAAACTGAGAAATGCTTGGTCATCAAAGACATATGCGTAACATTTCACTTCAGTTATTTAGCAGTTTGTTTGTTTGAAAATAAGTTTCACACAAGCACTTAGCGAACTTACTTGAAACTACACGTTTGCGCACATGCCCTGAGTTTCCAAAACATTCTAAGATATGTTTTGTACATGCTGCTCACTGAAAAACAGTAAAAATGGATGCTTATAGACATGTTCCATGATTAGGTTCACAAACATGGGAAATACTACAATGGTCAATGTTTGACTTCATAGTAAAATAGTTTTTTCAAAACCAATGCAAGGAAAAAATCCATAAGGCATGTTTTGCATTAGCAAACGTATGTCAAGTCATTGCTATTTATTCATACCATGTTAGAAAAAAACACTACTGATTAATTTGAAAGTTACTGATATAAAACAAGCTGCTTTCATTTTCATTGTTAGCATGTAATCAATCGTTTTTCTTCACAAATAAAAATTTCTAACCAACTTTATGGGGAAAAGCAACATGGACACATATACCAGGTTTTTTTTAAGGTGTTTTAGGAACCCGAATCTGGTCCCTAGAATTGAAAATCGGGTCCCTAAAGATCCATATTGGGTACCTAACATTTTCCCTAAAAAAAACCTGCATATACTTCATATTATTAACCCTTTTAGCTAAACAGGAAAATTCCTTCAGAAGACTAATGCAAGATTAACAAAATACATTCAATTCAATGAAGTTTTTTGAAAAAGAAACTGTTGATTATATGCAGTGATACAGAATGACTGAAACAGCACAGTTGTCAATATATTGTCAATATTTACAACTTCCTTAAAGGTTTCATAGTTCCAATATTTGCATGGTACAGCTTCAGACAGTGTTTGGTAACTGCTTAAACCATTTAATTTTGCTGAAGCTTTTACGAAAGATGATACAAAGTAGAAATTTCATTTATTAGCTTTTCCCCTGTATCTAGATGAAATGGACCACTAACCTTGCTCTGAATAGTCTGACAAAACTGCTATTGACTCTGACAAAAGCACAAGGTACCATTTGAAGCAGTTTCTTAAAAACACAACTTTTCAAACTCTAAACCAGGGTTCCTAACCTTTCTATGACCATGTACTCCTTCAGCATTCCAACAGATGAGCATGCACCCCTGAAATTTCTTTATGACAAAAAGGCTGAGCAAAATAACAAAAATCCACTGAATTTTTAATAATAAATCTTTTAGATTTTTAGAACTATAAAGACAGACTCCCATTTTTATGACCCTTTTGTTGTGGTTAATTTGTTGCAGCTGTTCAACAAATGAACCCCTTCAGATAGGCAAATGTACCCCTAGGGAGAAATGTACCCCAGGTATCCTGCTCTAAAGCAATAATTCAACTTTGACATCTAAACTTTATTGAAAGTAGGATTTTAGAAAACACTTTACACTTGTGTTTCTCAACATGACCTTGGCTCTGTCGCCAGTAAAACAAGTTGATTTATTAGATAAACAGGACATGAATAACTAATGCCAGTTTGAACATGTCATACAACACCAATTGGGCAGTTGCACCATACAACACTAAAAGTAGTCCTCTCATGGATGTTTTACAACATGTAACACTAATGGGAAAGTCATCTCATGGATGTTTTACAACATGTAACACTAATGGGAAAGTCATCTCAGGGATCTTGCTCTACAGATGCCCTAAAAATAAGGTTTGAAATAATGCACACAGATATATAAAAGTATGATACCACAATACCGCACTACAGGATACGCACCCATCACATATACTAAAAATAGATCAGCTTTCACAAGAATGGGTCTCTGCTTGGCCATACCAGTAACATTTAATCTCACCTGTGTAGACAGGGGAGGATAGGATGAGTCACTAGCACTTCTAACATGCATCATTTTGTCTCGAGCTTGTTTGTTTCTTTCCAAAGAATGACTCTGAAAGTAATAATAAATTAAGGAAAATTTATGATTTTCTGAAACAGGTTAATGGAAAAAAGTGTAAGCATCATCACATTGATCACAATAAAGAATCAATTCAAGGACAAATATTTTATTTTTAGAATGTGCTTATGATTCAAACGTTGTGGCCTAAAAACAATAAAATCAATTAAATACTACCCCAACTTGATTAATTGATTCATTGTAATCAAATTTTTGGCCATAATTTTTGAACCAGAAATGTTAGAATGTCAATCAAAAGCTCAAAAGACTCAGATTATAACCTAGTCTCCATTAAAACTTGAGTCAAAAAATTGGCTCTTGCAGTTGGGGCCCAGGGTCTGATGACCTTGGCCAAAAAGGCGTAAACCTACCCCACTTATGACATCACCCACAAAAAACAAATTTCAGAATTTCCTAGTTTTTTGAAAATCCAAACTAGAAGACTCGCTGTGTCTTTAGAGGATTTGAACCACTCTCTAGCACAATTAGCTGGTAAGTTATGGAGTTGATGAGTGATGCTAGAAACATGGTTTATGCCAACTGTCCTGGCTCCTAAGGTGTTGGTAATTGACTGTATGAGCTTTGAAAGACATAGTGTACTGTCTATATGCAATCGCATGGATGTATCTTTAATTGCTAGTAATGTTAAACTAAGGCAAGGAATCAGAAGAAAGTAAGTTTGATTTCATTCACACAGGCTTCAAATTTGCATTTTTTGGAAAAACATCACTTTTTGACTATCGATTTACAACTCTTTGTGGTGCTGGATCTATTGCTTACGCTGTTTAAATCTTATGAAGACCTTAACAAAACAATGTATACAGACACTCATTCTGTCAACAGGCTGTTACAAAACCAGCGTTTCTCAACCAGGTGGACTGGGTGGACCGCAGTCCACTGGTGGACCATTAAGCTCTCATTAGTGAGTCCTGTTTTTTTTCCCGCTGAAACATTTCAGTTATTTTTAGCTGAGACATTTTGGTCACTGAAACATTTCGGTGATTTGTCTCACAGTTGTATTAAAATACACCCTAAAAGTGTTTTTTAGCTTATATTTTCAAACAATCTGACTTCAAAAAAATGTACGAAACCTAGAGTGAGTCCTACACATTTGGGCACAAACCAATCTTCAACCTGACACCCTGAATGCTACTTTGTGTGTGAGCTAGTTTCATATCAAGCATCAACTTGATCTGATCATTTCTAATAAGCAAGCTCAAGTTTCGCATTAAAGTAAACTGCATGTGTTCATTGTATTGTTTTTTTTTCCACTATATCTTATTGTGGTTCCAGAAATAAACTATTGGTATGAGTGGACCACAAGGTAGGGATGGCATTTCAGAATAGTTTACTATTCCAGAATTAGCTAAACTGAATCCAGAATATCGAATCCTATTCTGTTTTTTCCTACAATGCATTGTACCTGAGAATTACTAAAAAAAAAATTGTTCACTCAAAAACCAAGGAGGCCCACACAGCGCACTTTCCTTAACACAACACTAGAAATCATCAATTTATCATTTTATCACACAAGCGATACATTTTCGCAACACTGAACAACAAATTTTTTTATTTTAATGCAGTGGTGCATTTTTGCCAGGCAAAAGTGGTTATGCCAGGAAATGTCAGATTTTGACAATACTTTATAGAATAAAACTCATTTTTCTAGGCTACAGGTGTCCTCAGACCCAATCAAACTTGGCTAGTGGCCTAGCACAACTACAAACAACTTCAGCTAATTGCATACCAATTAAACACATAAACTGCTTCATTGCATAGGATTCCAGAATCCCAAACCGAAACTACCCATATAAGAAAATAATACGGTTAATTGCATTAACCGGATATTCGAAGGGAAACGTTCTTTTCATTTGTAAACTTAACACTTTTAGAGCCACCTGGTTTCAGCGATTTTTGCAAAAACAAACAGCAGTTTTCGGTTGCCTTACCAACGCCCTAGCTCCTCCGCCCGTTGCGCTAGAGAGCTGTTCAGTGGCTCAAACGGATCGGCCAGTCTAGTAGATTACACTCGAAAAAAAAATTTTTTGCTTGGCGGGTGCGGTTTTTTGTGAGTGACATCAGAAGTGGAGGACTTTTTGGCCACCTTGGCCCACTTTGCCTGGCCCTGGGCGCCAACCGTTAGGTGGTAGTATTTCGCTGAAGTTTTTACTGGAAACTAGGCT
>JGI24021J15306_10006763_pt1 | contig 13883 bp, 9 predicted proteins | sample Ectturendosymbi1_FD_15306 | JGI IMG/M metagenome (IMG submission 15306) | reverse complement strand
GTGATGCTTACGCACCACACTTTAGAATCTGCAAAGTCTCGGTTAAATCCTGAAAGTCATTGGTTGGTTAATGGTTCATTTTTGCTAACAGAAAGTTTTTGCAAAAATTACCTGTTTAGTGTGACAAGTTTGTAATGCACCTTTGTGAACCCTTCCTCAGTGGTGCACCCCACGCACATTTTGGTGCGTGCACCCTAGGGTACACCGTGCACACTGGTTGAAGAGCGCTTATCTAGACATTTTGATAAGGTAAAGAAAAAAATGTAAGCCGCATGAAATGATGAAAAAAAAATTTCATAAGCCGCGGCTTACAATCGAATAAATACCGTATACAGCAACACAAAGCAAATAACTTACATATACAGCGTCAAACTTTGCTTCGGTGTCGAACGACGTGAACGAATAAGTGAACGAGCACATTATGTCGCTCGCTTGCAGAGTCCAACGGCAAAAAGCTGCGATTGGGTAATCCCCGGATCCGAAGTTTGGAGACGAAACATCGGCGGGAAAGCTGCTGATGCTGACTTCACCACAAACAGACGGGTTGTCTGCAAATGAAACATGGCGTGTGGGTTTAACACAACACAGGTCAAGGTCGGTGCGGTTAAGCTGTTCAAACATGTGCTTAGTTACTATCACGGACTCCACCTCGACACGTAGTGGTTTAAGTATTCCATGGTTTTGGCAATTATGAGGGAAAGTTATTTGGGATAGCCAAAAAAATCGCTGAAAGCTCCATACTTTTCTGTAAGCTTTCAAGGAACCAGCCGACTGGGCTCTGCTTTCATCATATTTCGATGATTCAAACTTGCACATGTCTGTATTGAAGTAACTGGGATTCACACAGGTTTAAGGGTTTGAATACATCAACAAATTTTTTTAAAAAATTGCTGATAGTTCTCGAGGCTAGTTGCTTGAAACAAGAATAAACAATGTTTGACGTAACACTGCAGCAAACGTCTTGTTCGTTCAGCGAAAGATTCTCTCATTTTATTCTCAATCATACGTCAACCAACGAAAGTACTTAGTGACTACATAATCGTCACTGAAAATATATTAATTTGAATATCAGCTGTAGTTTGTTCAATGACGGGAGGAGTCAGCTGCATCTACATGGAGAATATGAAGTAGAAAACAAAACGAAGAAATAAAAATTCTAACACAGAAATCGAGTACAAAACAGTTTTGTCCAAACCAGAATTAATTACATGGAAAAACACGCATGAAAATTTGTCCAGAATTTTCAGTTTTGCAATCAAGAAAAATCTCTTGAGGAGTCGTCGCAAAAACGGGTCCAGAGTTGGCGTCGATTCGACCGAGACTCGAACCCGCGGCGTCAGATTCCCGGACCTGTCGACAAAGAATCGTGTGACGTTATTCGGAGTGAACAGCAAGCTGGGTTCAACAAGTTCTTACGATCCAGGCGAGGGGGACAACGCCAAGATCAGACAATGATAACGACGTAAACAATGATTCGGAATTGCTTTGAAGGTGTGTGGGGAGGGGGTAAACTGGCGAAAGAGAATTGAACGGACTTCGGGACAGGTTATAAGACATGTGGACTAAATCGGGAGAGGTTTAAAAGTTTGATGGAAGCCCGAATCGCGAACTGCAGTGTCTTCCTGTGGTCTGGAAGCCTAAATCTAGAAATGCAATGGCGTGCTGTGGTCTGGAACCTTTATATATTGATGCTGGAAAAATGTAAAGCCGCTTCATATTGAACAAGACCTTCAGTTACAACTGACAGGGGGGGTTTGGGTCATCGCAAGGGAAGTTTGTCAATCATTCATGTAGACCAAGATAAACGGTTATAAGATTCCAAATGTGGACGAATAATTATAAATCGAAAAACCTTCATCTCGTTCCTAAAGCAGCGAAAATAATGAAGAACAACAAAAAAGACACGAACAACTAATAACGAAACACGACGGCAAAGCGACCGGAAATTCAATTGTGATTTCGCGACCACAATAACGTTTCTTTCACAATGCGAGGTTTTTACTAAGATGACTACTGAAGAAAACCAGCGACAAATAAGATTCGACAACGAAGGATTCACCGCCGTTGTTACTTTTGATTCGTCGGCGAATGGAATGGAACCTATTCATTGGATGGTGAAACAATTAGAGCTGGGGACGCCCCAAGTAGGAAAGTGGACAGCAATTAACAGCCTGTTTTCGGTCAAATTCCATTGTGGGGTTGGTGGTTTGTAGTCAACAATATTAACAAGAGACAACATATTCTCTGCATTAAACTTACCTCACAGAAATCTTGTTGGGAAAACATCGTTCCATGTTCCAGGTATCCATAGACAACGAACAGCGCGGGCGGCTGCACTGCCTTTTGGAATGCGGGACAAGCGCCAGGAATCATCAGAAGAACCTCACTGGAAACAATTGTAGGTTCTGGATGACAATCTGGAATGCAGGAGACGTGAGCGTCAATTCAAATCATCAATCAAAGTCATTTCATTTAAAATAACTCCATGGAAAGGAATGCAAATCAGGGATGAATCTGTGACCCAGGATGACCCTGCGGCAACGACGGATAGATGCGAAGATTTCTTTCGACAGAAAAAGACAACATCTTTTGACAATATCAGTGATTTCATTCAAGATTTTAAACCATACACTTTATCCCAGTGACGAAGAACGAGCTCCTGTTTCATTTATACCTGAGATTATTTTACTAGAACCACAAGAGCTGCAGCACCAAACGATCGAACAAACTTGCACTCGACCAGTTGTGGTATTACGTATTGGTTGCTTCTATCGCAATTTCAATAGAATGCAGCCATTTATTACAACAGGATCCGAGTTGAAACAGACTTTCCAAGGCATAGATTCTGAAATTTTTCGTTTTCCAAGAAATCGAAAATGAAGATTTACCTGTATCTTACGTTTTGGGAATACTGTCTTTGTGTGGGATCAAATACAGAGTCGCGAATTTGCTTCCTTCTCTTTTCGTAAAAATCATTGGGGAGTTATACTTAGATCTTAGGAGGTTTCAAAATAACTAACGAATTTGGGCAGCAGCACAATAAATTTTGTTGCATATCAACCGTACAAGTTGTATTTTTGAAGAAATTTCAAACATCACAACCTGAGCCTTTGCTGACAAAGCTTCACTAAATTCATTTGGTGCAAATGTTCTGAAAATAATTGTACGGCTCGCCTCAGCTGAGAACCTGTTGTTTTCTGTGTTACCAAGTCCGATTAAATTGCCTTCACTTAAACCGTTTATATGCCCAACTCGCTACCGCTTTTGCCAAATGATAATCTCTCTGAGTAATCAGACTTCCAAAAAAAAGCAAAAGCTTTGAAAAAGGTTTGCCAGATCCATTTTGCGTTGAACTTATAACAGTAACGAAATGATTTGAAGCAAAGCAACAGAACACATCTTGTTACTTCTGCCCAGTGGCGTATCTATGCAAAATGGCGCCCATAGCAAAGTTCAATGCGCGCCCTTTCTAATAATTAAAATTTTAGATATAGGCACAATTTTTACGAAAGTTAAACCATGAAGAAAATAAATGTTTTCAAATGGAAAATATTTGTGTTGATTTTTCCTTTGAACTTTTCAGCAAATAAAATATAACTTATCCATAAAGACCATACCATACTTCTGAACTCATTTATTTTTATTATGTAGAATATCAAAACATCCAAATTATAACGTTATCATAATTTATAGGCCTACATAGTGTTGCCTGACAAATTGTACAAAAAAATCAGGCAACATATTGCAACCGGAAACGACGATTTCTTTCAAAAACAAACACATTTAATTTGGATTGTACAATGAATTTCAAATGCAAATCATGTACCTTGTTGTGTTCGCAAAAAAACGCAATTCCATCGAAACATTAATATATCCAGCCTTTTCCGGTGAAAGTACACAAAATGTCCCTTTCTAGACTCGTCAAAGCTAGACCACGCAATTTGCCCTGACTTATTCTTAGTCATTGTGGCTCGGGAGGTATGAAAGGACCACTTTCACTTTGCTGAAAGATCGCTCGCAGCTTGCAATACATACTGCCATCGTCAGCGTATTTTGCAAAGCTATTTGAAGAATGTCAGGACTTCAGGACGCGATAATTTTAAGTTGCACGGCTTGATACTAGCATTTCGCAGTCTGGAATATTCTCGTACAATTTCTTACTATCTACATATGAACTGTAAACAGCTCCTAAATTGTGACACGTAGATTTCAGTTTTTCATGGACAGGACCGTAAAAAGGCCTTGGACATCGAACAGAAAGACAAATTTGGATAGAAATAGCTAGATATAAACACGAGTAACAAATCACTTCTTTAAGGAGTTAAAAATGTTTGCTCAACTGGTACGGTAACAATACTAAATTCTAATTTTTCGAGGACTAACTAATGTTTTCTTCCTCAGTCTCTGGACTGGGGCATTGTGCTCAGCCTATTAATCGGACACTAGTGGCCATCGAAGAAGTTTCGTACAGTAGGAGTGGGCCGCAGTCCGCAGCAGTTAAGAGAATCGTAAACCTGTATATGACCTCAACACCAGTTATTTGCATCATGGTCAGATTATCATAGTTGCGGACTTAAACTTGTCTCAACCAGATGCTGACTTATATCTTCTTGCCTGAAATACAGCAGTACGGAGTGACTTGGCCTTTCACAATGCCTTGTAGATGTGGCAAGCGAGCGTTCTTGTTCTGTCAGAATATCTGACCGTCGTGTTGTGTCACAGTACCGTAGTTTTGTCATAATGCTTGGTGGAGCTGACGCAACACGCCCGACTTAATATGTTAGATATGGGTGCGCCGTGTAGTTTCGCAGTTTATGGTTGTATGGGGCCCAAAATAGAGGTTCAAGAAACTGTACATACAAATTTGTATTGTGCCAAGCAATTTTTGCGCCCCCCTGAAAGTTGCGCCCATGGCACGTGCCATGCCTGCCATACCCTAGATACGTCACTGCTTCTGCCTCAACAACCCACGACATGACTGATAATTAAACGACGTAAAGAATTACGCAACGCAAAACCGACGCACGAAGAGACAAGCCGGCCAAAAAACGACCTAAACAAATCCTGCAAGTAAGAGCTTGATGGCTCAGTCAATAAGTGTAAGGTTTGAGGAGGAACTCAATTAATTCCTTGAATTCCTCCAAATCAGTGTTTCCCAAATCGCAGTTTCCGAGCGGGCCACGGAGAAAAGCCCAGCTCACACGGAGTGCGATTGTTGCGATTTTCGGTCTGCGGCAGCAAATTGTTGACGTCACATCCGCTAATCGAGCGACTGATGCGGCAGAGTAGAAATTGGATTAACTTTGCCGCACCTGCCGCTTCGTGTCGGTCCTCGACTCCTTGGTCGATCGACGTGTTAGGCTTGGCAGTGAGCCCATTATAATGGCGGATCAGACAACCTGACTTGGTTTTTCAGTTTATTTGTCACCAAATGCTATTAATAACTCTAGTGATCTGTTCTGTGTTGAATAACAACTAGCCTACTACTAGGCCTCTGTATGTGTGGTTGGTAGGCTGCAGTGTGATGATCATGATGCCTTTTGGCTGTTGTATTTTTCAGCATGTATCTCAGCTGTCGGATTTTTACTGAGCAACTTCTTAGTCTGGTGCAACTTTAGCCAGTGATTTATTATTGTAGGCTTCCAAATTACGAAAATGACAAAGTGAAAGAGAGTGTGTGGAGGGAACTTTACAAACAACAATATGATAGTTGGTGGTGAATGTTATCAGCAGAAAAGCATATGTTAACCAATTGCACATGCTACTAGCTTGATCATGACTAGCGTGATTTAGGCAAACAGAGTAAGATACGGTATTGTAAAAATATTCAGAGACCAATGCTAGCAAGGCATGATATTTTCTACTCCTCCCTAAAACCTGTAACACATGTTGGATGATGCATCATGACTTGTTCCGTGCCCTTTTGTTGCACTGTCATTACAAGTCTTCATTGGTATTCATGTGCAGTACTTGTGTTTGTATTATGGGTGTTAATACACAGCAAATGATGTTTGAGCTATGATCTAACCACGAATATGACAGTTTTATGGTTGATAGTAGGCCCAGGTGAGTGGTTCTTAACTTTTTTACATATCATACCCTTTTACCAAACAAGATAAGGTCATCAGATTTACCTCCAACACCCTCAATGGTGCTCATTTATTGAAAATACGAACATTAACAAACTCTTACAGTTTATAATCATTTATAAAAATTTACATTAGCTGCAATAAATGGTTCAGTAAATTTACACCCTTGGAAGATGAAATCAACCCCTGGCTTAGAATCACTGGCCTAGGCGCCAGGCAAATACCTTTGCTGTTACTACTGTTACATTCACTTTGTCCTCACATTTTTAATAACCACCTAGGTTAATCCATCCATCATCTGGCACATTGCCTACCCGTTTTCTCAGATTTCAGCCAACCTTAAATTAAGTGCTTAATCACTGGGAAAGCAGTTCTCAGTTTTTAAACTTCCTGTCTTGAATGTTTCTAGAGAGAGGTTCACTGCACTTCAAGCTTTGTGATCAGCAGGCAATGTTTATGTAACCCTTCACTGAGTGTGACTTTCTAACTTTATTCTTAGTATGTGCTTTGCTAAATTTGCTGTTAGCTTCAGCAGTAGCATTTAATGTAAATCAAACTTGGAAATATTGTGTGCATTCAAACTGTCCCTATACCTTTGGATTTGCTGCAAACAGCTGAAATGCTGAATTCATTTGTTTTAAACTGCGGCGTAACTATGTTTGTCATCATGTTTAACAAAAACTATTTGAAAAATTCCGGATGACACACGTAGAAGAAGATGGAGAAGCCTATTTCGCTGTTTAGCGGGGATTTCAAACGCTCTGCTGAGCAGTTTTGTCGTCGCGACCAGTGAAACGGGCCTTTGCAGCCGCCGCTTGCATGTGAATACTCAAACGGTCGAGACGCAATTGTCGCAAGTGCCGCGACGCTTCTACCGCATCACGTATGAACCAGGCTTTAGCGACGTCTAAACATCTCATCACTACAGCGTGGTAGAACATTGATTGTGTTAAGCAGCAAGATTCTCATTGAATTGCAAACAAGAATAAATTTTTAGAATAATGTGTGTTTATTTGTGCGTGTAAAAGCATAACCTGTGTTAACAAGGTAGTGGACCACCTAATTTTTACCAAAATTTATCGGAGCCACGTATGGAAAACTCTGCCGCAAAGTATCCGCGAATCCCACTGAAAATGTGCTTTTGAAACACACCAACTGTACCTCAGGTTGAAACTCAAGCAAGTCAGAAAGTTTGATAAGAGGCTCGACGTCACACGCCAACTCACCGATGCATATCACGGTAGGGGGGGACCATTCCTTGCGTGACGCCTGGCACATGATAGCGCCATCTGACGGAACACGAACAGAGTTGCCGCTGCACGTGTAAGTGGCCCTGGTCCTGTCCGCGTAAGGGGGTCCATTGGGTTGAGGGGATTCGATGGTGGGTTCCTGTCTGTCCCCAACAGCTCCAGGGGGCTTGGGGCAGGCTGGAAAAGGAATGCGAACGCTGAGGTCACGTTTCTCGGCATTGTCCAGCGCAGGGACAATTCGGAGAAACATAAACTTATAATAGCAAAACATCTCCCCGCGTTCAATATCGACACTGGACAGCTTGATAGGTTCGGAGTGGCCCGGGCCAGGATGGGCCAACCACAACGATGACCCATCAACTCATCGCCACAACACAACCGATGGTGAGGACCATAAGGACCGCTCCATTACTTCCCAAAAACATTGCGACTCTTTTTTACCTGCAAGGTGCCATACATTGCAAATATATTTTAAATATATTTAAATACTTTACGCTGTACATTACATTGAAACAAACTAACTTACATTGCGTATGAGCGTAAAAACTTCCACACTGCCCATAGTTGATGGGTGGAATGGCACTGCACGTGACATTACGTAACAAAGGAGGCGCTCAAGCGTTTAATTCCGAAGAACTTCTGTTTATTTACATAGGTTTTGAACGGTCGGAGATTTTGTTTCCTTCACCACCATTCAATACTGTCCACAACCTCGTGATCCGACGCAGGCAAACCTACCTTCAGTGCAGGTTTTCCCGCTGTACGGAAACTTGCACTGACACTCGAATGCGTTGATGCGGTCAGTGCAGATGCCTCCGTTCGCGCATGGGTTGCTCTCGCACTCGTTGATTTCTGTTCAAAGCGCAGCCTTTCGCATCAAACACGTCAGAAATAACGATTGTTTGTGAATGACAATCGAACAGACTTAGATGACCACTGAACAACTACACTATAGCGCCCGAGACGCCACTACTCGGTGGAATGGTCTCGCCTGCAACAACACATTTCCTTGGAACAGGGTTAGCGGACATTTTGATTTAAACAGTCTCATGGATGTCGAGCACTGCTACATTCCCCATCTACTAACTGTGCGTTCAGTACGCAGACGTTGGCAGAGGATGAAAAGGAAAACGTTTTGTCGGCATTCCGCAAAGCGATGACAGCAAACTTTTACGTTTTACTGCTGTACGGCTTGCATCGGATATTAGAAGCGCACGCTTTTGTGAACTTTCTGTGTTAATCTAATGCTTGCTGGTCTACTCCACGTCAGAGCAGCTAAGATTGCGATGCTTAGCACCAATTGTTGTCGTCACAACAGAGGCAAATGTTCGAAAAATCACGGTATCTCAGAGCGCCGCTGTACATCGCCCCGTTGCACCTTCGTGTGGCTGCGGGGAAAGTGATTATATACAGTAGACGAGGGGGGATGAACAAAAAGCCGAGAGGGAAATAAAAAAGTAGAGAGGGGAATGCAAAAAAGGAGAGAGGGGATGAGCAAAAATCATATTTGTGCGATCAACCATTCAACAAAAAGCCATTGGTTGTCGGGCTTCGCTCAGCCACAGAGGCAATCGTCATGTGACAGTTGAACTGATACTTTGCCAGAACCGTGTTGTTCTTCATGCTGTTTGAAGCGCAGGCAAGTTTAACTGGCAATATAATCAAACCACCCAACTCAGAAATTAAACCCTTGTTTCAATCAGATGGGTTTCAAAACTCTTGGGAAATATTGCGACATATTTTCACTCACGTTAACACTATTTTCACTCACCTTCACACTGGGGAGGATTCTGAAAACCCGGCGGACACTTCCGGCGAAGCGATGTAACTGTTTGCGAGAAAAAGTTTAGGGACGGGAGGATACGCATGAATATGAATAGTATGAATAGTTCACGGAAAATTGAAGATATAAAAAATCCAATTAAACTATCAAAGAGCGGACATACGCAAGAGAAGGAAGTTAACTTCTTTCTGTTACAAATGTTATTTGTAGAACTGCCTTTTATGCAGCAACATTACTGATGGAAACTACTTTCGACGTACACTTCTACCAACTAGATGATTTACTAAAATCAACATGGTCGATGCGCGTGCTTGTCTTGATTGCAGAACAAACCAAAATACTGATTTTAATCTTTAACTTCCGTCGCACAAGGAAGCGAAGTAAAGTGCAGACGAGCAAGTCCTGAAAATCGTTTTATGTTGCACTGGCAAGCCCAAGCAGCGTCCAGGCACAGCCAGGCCAGTTCTTTGTGATGAATATCTCGCGCAATAGCAGGTGAATCTAGGCGAGCCACACGACTTGCAACTTCTGGAGCAGATTTTGATGCCAACACGAATATCAGTCGTGAACCGCAATTAAGTTACAAAGAACACAAACTTTAATTTTTTGGAGGGCCCCGCCTCCAGTTGTCGCGTTTTCGCACCGGGAACTGGGTGCAGAGTTTACTTTGTTGGTTTTCATGCATCATCGAACCCAGTGAAATGCAATATGCACTGTAAGGAAAAGGATTTCAGTAGATTGTTGACCATGTAATGTGAACATTAATATTCACTGGAGAGAGGAGTAGGTTAATTTGAGAGAGGACGCGAAATACGTTATTGTTATTGAAGAACAAATCAAATCACCACCAACGTAAAATTGAAAGAAAAACTATTGAGAAGGTTGAGCTTTTCATTACGTGGTAAAAAACGCCAACAGCGAAATCGCCTCCAGTCAAAACTTACTGTGGAAAACAGACTTGTAGCAATTCAATGAAAGTTCGTCCCAGCAACAGTGGGCTCGTTGGCAGGTGTCTCTGCAAAAGCGTGTTTTCAAAAACATGCATAGCAAAAACTATCGCACAAAAATGCAGAACATAAAAAGCAACGAGAGTTCAATCAGATGTTAATTTCCAATTATCAAAAGAAGTTAATAGGCAATTTATTCATCTTTGTGTAACGCTTTCTGGCTTCACGACATGGCTGTAACGTTCACGGCATGGCTCGATCTCAACATATGACTTCTCAATGAAGCTCTCAAAGACCATCGTTCTTCTGTCACCACTTACACTCTGATTAAAAATTTGAGGGTGCAAAGTATTGCAGCAGAACTTAGTAGCTGTCGTTTTGCTTCAAGGCTGAGGAAAAAAAACTCCTTTCTTTTGGTCGTTATCCACTCAAGGCCAAGTCGGACGTATTCACAAACACGATATGATATGGCCAAGCAAGGCGGGGAACGCGGATTCACCTCAAAACTCCTAAACTTTCCTTACTCAGTAACGTTTTAAAGATAGTTTCAGATTTCAACCGCGGCATGCTAAGCTTGTGTATATGAACAACATGCTTCAAACTACTGTTTGTTCTTCAGATAGGTGTGTTCAACTCACTTTGCAGTGTACAAGGCAGGCATTTCGTTGACTGACTTTCAATACTAACGCGGTGGTTACAACAACAACCAGAGTGCTGCAGACTTTGGCTGGGGTCGTCAGGAGATTCTATGGTTAGAAAAATCTAAGAACATTTTATTTTAAATCATTCTGAAAAGTCTACTGAAGTTTCCGCGCGCTTCGGAGTGGACAACAGGGTTGCCGTGTTGACATTTTGAAGGCCAAATTCCAGAAATTTGGCCTTTTTCAAAGTGGTTTGGCACGAAAAAATGCTGTTTGGCATGTACATCATAGTTTGGCATTTTTTGGCTATTTTTGGTGGTGTTGGCATTAAAAAATATTGTTTGGCATTTTTTTAAAACCTCTGGCTCAGTTAGTTCTGTCGACTTGGAATTATAGAACTTTTTCTCAGGAAAAAGATCCTCTTTTTTCTACCACGGTCCCGTTCACGAAGATACAAGCGGCTTTTCCGTCTAAGTGACGTCACAGGGCAAAAGACGCAATGCTTTTTTGGGCAAGACTTCGAAAACTGCGGCTGCGGCAATTTGTACAGTGTCTTAAGCAGTGTAGACTGTGCTGCTTTCGGAAAATAAGCATAAAAGTCTATGCAAATCAGGTTAGCTGTTGTGCTGTACAGTATTTAAGAAAGGATCTAGTACTGTAGAGTGTTTGCTATTGTTTGCAAATATTTGGTATTCTTCATGCTTCTATGTATGTAATACGTGCATATCAGTGCAGCCATTAGCAATATTTTAATAAAAGCACATAACAGTGCTGCCAGATTTCGCAGATTTTCGTGTAGTTTAAACCATGATAAACCATGACAATTTAGCAGATTTCCTCGGTTAAAAATGGTTAAGTCAATGTGAATGTAGCAGATTTTGATATAAGCGTATACCAGAACAGCCAAATTTGATTTTCTTTTCGTAGTAGGCTAGATATTTTGTGGAAGTATGACATGTCTAATGCTTGGTTACAAGAATCAAGTGATTGGAAACTATGGCGTGATGGTGCACGTGTATTTTCATGAACTGTGATTTATTGTTTCCGGCATTTCGTATGTAGCCTATTTTTATCAAGCATTTTCAAGCAAGAGCAAATCAAATGGTAACATATTTTGTTCTAGCTCTGGCTTCAGAGACAAAACCTTGTATATCAAAGGGTAAAAAACGAGTAAGAGTGTTTCTAGCTTAATTCTGTTTGTTTTTCTAAAGTGCAATGGTTGTTTGTTGCTTTATATACTATAATTAGCACCTTGTTCACGAGCACCACTGTGTTTTTGCCAAATTACTCATCTGGTAATATCAAAACCAACAGAATTCAGTCTGTTTCAACTTGTTTGGCATTTTTTGATGCGATTTGGCATTTTTTTACAAGTGGTTTGGCATTTTTTATTCACTTGGACCTGGCTACGCAGCTGGGCAACCATGACGCAGTGAAGCGGGAAAGGTCGGGAATGACTGGCCTGGAGTGAAGATTGCAATTGGCGAATCGTGGAATACGAGCGACTTACGCAACTGAAACGGTCACCACCCGGTGCAGGTGTATTGAAAACACAACAATCAAAGCTTTAATCTTTGCGCAAAACGTCTCAGGCTTGATTGGTGCAAAACAGAGCATTATCAGCCGCACTCCATACCCCTCAATTTAAGGGGCACGCTGTCACAGGGGGACCAAAATTCCAGTGCCGTCACCACTTAATACACTAGAAAACTTCGATACCTTAAATTGAAATATGAAGCACCAGAAATCAGTGAAGTTAGGGGCCCTTTGAAAGAAAAATCCATCGCAGTTACTTTGGGCCCCTTTGAAAGCAAGATATTTACACAATACAACTGCTGTTGGGGCCGCTTTGAAAGCAAAGTAGCCCACTTATACATTGCAGTTGCTCTTGGGCCCCCTGGAAAGCTAGGTAGGCTACTTTGCACATTACAGCTGCAAAGGGGGGCCCCGAGGCAAGTGCCTCGCTTGCCTTCCCTTAAACACACCACTGTATATATCCCTGACAATGCTTATGAGAACATGAAACCGATTGAACACGTTCTGCTGCATCCAATAGGCGTACTTTCTCACCTGGTGTGCGCATGTAAACACTGTAATGTAACACATCGAAGTTGGTGATGAGTTTATCACTTCAAAAAACACAGATATCACGCGATTTTTCATAATAACCTAGACACACAGGTCGACTAAAAAACAGATCTGGGTGGAAAAAAACATCAGTGGGAGCCCTGGTCACAGGCAGCAAAACGCCTACTACCGTTACTTGAAGTGAACATTTGAAAATTTATTGCTGAGTTATTGTTACGCAATAAAGACCAAGAGTACAATCCGCTAGCAAGTTTCGCAACCTGCCTCTGCAGGCAAAGGAGTGAACTGTGCACTTGCGCTAAGCGTGCCGGGGGCCTCGTGGATTTATAGGTGATTTGAGACACAAAATATTATTAATTTAAACATGTGCCATGCACCAGGAGATTAACAGTTCAGACACCAGCAAGGTTTCTGCATGTGTATGTCGGCCAGTAAAAAGCCTAATGCACACGCTTTATAAACATATTTTACTTAAGCTCTTGGTAAAGTTCATCAATTTGCGCTAATAAAGGAAAACGTTGATCGCGGCGCACATGCTTTGACTGGCCTCATGTTTGCTACTTCGGTAATAATGTTTTGATAACTGAACGATAGGATTGATTCTGCTTTCCTGCAATTTTTTTTACACTTGCATTTCATTACGACATCTCTAAACAATCTCTGTCAATTAAATGACAATGATTTACGATCCAATTCCTTTTGTTGAGCTCGTTCAAAAAATTTTAGTTGGAAACTACGAGCCTATTATGCGTATTTGCAGGAAAATATGTATAATTAATTTGCACAATCTGCAAATGGTATTCATGTTGTGAATTAAAAATGAAGTTTCAGAATATCTAGCCCCCCTGCACAAATATGAAGGTCCCCAAGGAAGACTTTCTGGCGACGGTTCTGCCCAGGCCCGCAGGCACGGTGGGGAATTCGGGGGCAGTTACCCCCAAATCTTTTTTGGGCCCCCCCAATTTTTTTGTGTTCAGAAAAATTTGTTTCAAACATACAGGGTGTTTCACAATTGTTGAAACAAAGCGGCAGCTTCTAAAACCTTTATCGATGACCTTATTCATTTTTCTCTTTCCAGATTGTCA